>Ga0126342_10006097_pt1 | contig 21294 bp, 13 predicted proteins | sample Cyp1metagenome_FD_92528 | JGI IMG/M metagenome (GOLD analysis project Ga0126342, IMG submission 92528) | Coral microbial communities from Lord Howe Island, Old Settlement Bay, Australia - Cyphastrea 1 metagenome | ecosystem: Host-associated > Invertebrates > Cnidaria > Coral ...
CGTGCAATTTTTCATCTCTCATCTGGCCAGCTGGCTCCGCACCTGCCGCTTTAGCGAGCCTACTTTTCGACCCTCCGGAGCCACAAATCATTGGAAAAACACAGTGTTTCGCGACTTTCCTACTTTTTTGATCTTTTTTGCGCGCCTGGATCTTCTTTCTTCTGAGACTTTCTCTTTTTTGATCTTCTTTCTTCTTCTCTTCTCTTCTCTTCTCTGGCTCTTCCCGTCTCTGCTTTTCATCTGTCCATATTGTCGGAAGTTTGACTTCTAAACTTCCTTCGACTAATTGTTATTATATGGTTGGTGGTATTACACCAGATGGTAAACGATATCATATATTTGGTCTGAGTCTATACCAATACAGTGTTTTTTTTGCCTTTTTTTTCAATTGTTTATTTCTATTTTTCCCAAATGTTGTTGTTGTTGCTGTTGTTGCTGTTGCTGTTGCTGTTGCCCTTGCTGCTGCTGTTGTTTTGTCTTGTTTTGTGTTGTGTTTTTGTTGTCGTTGTTGTTGTTGTTGCTGTTGCTGTTGCTGTTGCTGTTTCTGTTGTTGTTGTTGTTGTTGTTTGACTGCATATGTATATGGATATACATGTATATTAATAGGTATGTGCTGGCAACTATATTTCGATATGGATACGTACATATCAAATATCTATATCTCTATACATATATATATACATACATACATGCACCCTTATAATTTGAAATGTATTTTCACGTGCAAGTGCGTTAACTATGGTTGGATCATTGATACTTGACAACACCTTGTCAAGTATCAGTGACAACTTCATCCATAGGATAATCGCCCAGGCAATCAGCCAGGCCAGGTACTATGGATATCCTGCATCTTCGACCTCTAGCAGTATAGATATGAGATATACCCTCCTGTAAACTAACAAAGCCACAATTCTGGGATTTTCCTCATGAGTTTTCCACATCTATGTTAGTTTTCCCAGGGATATATACTTATTTATTTATATATACAATATACTAGTATATATATATATGTATGTATATGTATATATATATATATATTATATGTATAGACATCTGCTCATCATGCATCCGGATGCCGACATTCGCAGGTCCTGCAGCTGCTACTCCAGAGAGACGATCTCGAGGCTGACAGTGGACCAAGTGGACCCCCGGAAAAAGCGGCCTTGAAGGCCATAGGAAACTGGGGGTTTCCTAAAATGGTGATGCCCCAATAGCTGGATGGTTTATAAATGTTTATAATGGAAGATCCAAAAATAAAATGGATGATTTGGGGGTAGCCATGGGTAGGCCTATTTTTGGAAACCTCTAAACGATCTTCCGAAATACATCTTTGGCGATTTCCTGGGAAGTGGCTCAGGCAATCCTGTTGGGTGACCTTCTTTACATTACTTCCAGAGGGAAGAAGACTGAGAGCACAGCATGGCTGTTGGTGTGACCTTTCAACATGTCATACTTCATTTTGCAACCATTCATAACCCCAATAGTAACCTCACAATAAGGGACTACACATGTATGTACTGTACTGTACTGTGCTGTGCTGTGCTGTACAGGCAGATGTTGAAGACGGTACAGTACCGGTGGTATAAAATAGAGCTGTTCCCTTGTAGAAAGCATTCAGGTGAAGGCGGTACCTTTAGGGTTTAGTATGCTTTGCACAGACATTAGATTAAACAGCCAGACCTTGGATCATCAAAATCAAAAGACATGAAATTAAAATGAAAGGACATGAATACGAAGCAAAAACAAAACATGAATGCAAAATGAAGGAAATAAATGCTAAATGAACAAAAGCAATGCGAATGAATGAAAAATAATGCAAGTACAGTAGGTGGTGAAAGGTGTGCCTGTTGCATAAAGATCATCTCAATAGGTGCAGGGACAAACCATATAGGCTGACCTTGTATTGACCTCGTATAGGCTTCGTATCCGACCTCGTAAAAATACACCCTTCCACCACAGTTTTTGATATGCAACCACGGAGTTCACATGGGGATTTGCTCAAGTGGTTTGGGCAAGTCTGAAGCATCAGTAAAAGCCAGCGTTCCATGGGAACGGAGAATTACCAACCAAATAGGTTTAGTAGTTTGGGTGCCGGCGTTCCATTGGAAAGAGGCTTCTGGAGGTGAGTGTTCTCACGTCTACAAACCGTAAGCGTTAAAGCGTTTCCATTGGGTTTCATAGTCCAGGTCCTGCCTTTTCTGACTTAGCCGTCGCCACGGCGTTCCATCCAGCAACACGTATGCTAGCACCACTGGTCCTGCCTTCAACGTTCACCTGTACTGTACTGGTACTGGTACTGGTACTGGTACTGGTACTGGTACTGTACTGTACTGTATGTGTGTGTGTGAGTTTGTGCGTGTGTGTGTGTGTGAGTTTGTGTGTGTGTGTTTTTGTGTGTGTGTGTGCGCGTGCGTGTGTGTATGTACCTAGACCATCAGTTTGTACCACAATGTCGCAAAGTCAGCAAATTGAGTGTCTAGGTCTAGGATGGTTCAGGTACATACAAGATTGAAATGTGTTCACCGGGTCTGGGGTTTCCAATGCTGATTCTTAAGCCGGTTGTGAGTGTGAATCTAGAAGGTTCTATCACATATTCATAAAGTGCAGGGTCATTGGGTTTCATTCGTAATTTCACCAACTCTTACCAAATCTGATATATATATAATATGTATCATATATATATATATATGTATGTATGTAGATATGCAATTACATACTAATTCTACAATGATAGACAATATGATATTTCGGCACGTATGTATATATATATGTACATATATACACATATATATGCATACATACACATATACATGATATATGATACACGGCACACGACACATGACACATGATACATGACACATATGTGTATATTGTATATATGAACATATATATATATATATACGTATTTATGCTTACGTACAAATGTATACATATGTATATATAAATATATATAAATGTCTGTATACATGTAAATAGATACATACAGACATACATACATACATACATACATATATATACACATCTGTATATATATATATATATGTATATTAAATTATGTACATCACATGTACATAGCAGTCCTTGGTTTCCCACTCAACTCGCACCTTCGTCATAGGTTGACCATGAGGATGCTGTCTTCGATCTCCTGTTGGAGCTTTCCTCAAGACTTGAGAAGGCGGGGGTAGGTCCCGGATACCCGAGAAGATGCGGCTGATTAGCAACAAAAGTGGTGCTTTGGCCATGCCCAAACTGGATGACAAGTCGTGGTGAAAAAATTTGATTCAAACCTGAAAAGGTTTTAAACATAGCAAAATTGAGTCAATTGACTCAGTTTTCTCAAGAACATTATTGGGTTTTACTAGGGAACATTGTAGTTTTCCTGAGAAAACGGGTTCGTCACAAAAACAACGGTTATATATATAATTACTAGGAAAGATGGTGGTTTTAACCCAAGACAGATTGGGGTTTACTGACCATATGTATAGTCTTACGCAAAAGTGGCTAAACATGGGGGTTGAATGGAAAAGGGTTTATCTAACCTGATTGAAACACCTGCGGAAGTGGACATCTCCGCTCTGCATCGAGAGGTAGAACCATTGTTTTGCCATCATACTGTACTAGTGTTTTGTCATGACATTGGGATGAACAATCATGCATGATTGCCTCTCATTCTTGCAGTCAATATGATTGACCTATCTTTTTACCATAAACTAGCGCGCACTTCCCCACCTCTTCCACCATTTGCCAGTGACATCCAAACACATAGCACTACAACAACATATCCTAAAGTTGACATCACTTATTCAAAGGATTTTCATGGATTTTCTAAAGGCATTTCGGACACAGGAATCCTCTTTGAGATCCTCCAGGTTCAAACACCTTGACGCCCCGCAAAGGCACAAATGGAATTGCTGTGGAGGCGTTTCTGTCTGTTGTTTGCTTTTCTCTCAAAATGGCCCAGCTAAAATTTTAAATATATTTAAATGGGAAAGATGATAATAAACAGTTGGAATCGTTCTACCGGATTTCTCGCAGGGGTCAATTTGTCATTGAACTGGAAATGTAGAACGAAAGGACTCGAACATTTTGTTGAACATGCCTTGTACTTGGCCAAAATTTTCATTCTGTAGAATCAAAACCAGAACACCTCAGACCCTTCCGGATTATGCGGACAGCCTGGGATTGTTGTAGGTGCTGCCGATTGCAGAGACTGTCTCCAAACAAAGTTTTAAAGGCTGGGATTGGTCATGGCAGTTGCCGCTAAATGCTTGGTTTGGTGAGAGTTATCCCTGCCACCTTTACGCTTGATACTCTGTGTCATGCCAATGTCCCATCATGTCCGCTCCAGACTTTTCCTGAATTCTACACGTGCTTGAAGTACACAGCAACTCTCAGAGTGAGGTTTCATGTGCATTTGCAGAGAGTTGTGTTCGCTGGCGCCATGCCGTGGGACTAGTGTAGCGAAGCAAACACGCAAAGAAACAAAGGAAGAAACAAACAAACCAGAAGACAAACAAAGAAACAAGAAACAAGAAACAAGAAAAGAAAGCACAAGCAAAGAAACAATGAAGAAACAAGGAAACAACGGAATAGTAAATAGAGAGCAAGAAACAGACAAAGAAACAACGAAACATTCACAGGCATACTGTAAACAAAGAGGTTCTTGACCGGACTGGCCGCTTTCCACATGAACTCAGAATAACTCAGCTTTACCAAGCAAAGATGGAAGGGGAGCCTTCAACCGACCGAGTGCGATTTTGGACAGCTGCATCAACAAGATACTTCGCGGATCATCACATGTATATACAAAAAGTTTAACAATTCTGCGGACGATGTGAGTCCGTATGAAACTCGCGTTCCCAAGAATTCAATGGTAGTCCTCCCCAATAAATAATACGCCGTAGTAATACGCCAATTTATGGCGTGTTCCCCCCATTTTTTGACAACCCAAATGTCCCCATGCTTGCTGGCTGATAGCCCCACTATCGCTTCATACCCATAGAATTCGAAGGTATCCTGATTTTTAATGGTTAAAATCACCATCAGAATTTTGAATGCGGATGATTAGTATTCCGAATCTTCCCGCGTAATCCATGCACTTTTCCCATAACATCAGCATTTTTCATGGTTCAATATGTTCAATCACAACTTTTTGATGGTTGATGGACGTTTCAGCATCGCGCAGATTGCTGACATTGAAGAGATCCCCAAAGAAGCGTTGGTTTGGGCCGGGATTCCATGGATGTCGGGATAGTTGAGGATAGACGGGGATAGGGATGGGGACGGGAAGATATTGATTGCTTTCAGGGAATTATTGAAAAACACCTACAGTTTTGATGTTATTTGTTTGCTCAAAAGCTCATCATATCTCGGGATGAAAAAGATAAGTGTCGCTTAAATCAACCCCGTCAGCAATCTTCGCTGTGAATGGAGATGGGCAGGTGTACTGCCGATGAAAAAAGGCCATTGCCCATGTCAGCCCTTAAGATGTCAAAATGCAAATTGGCACCCGTATTGTCTGGATCTATATATGTTCTTCTTGCGGCCAACAATTATGCATACAATTGGCGTAGTTAGTCTGTGTTCGTACATATACACAATAGATTTATAGATCTATGACTCTATGACATACATAATAAATAATTTACACATTTGCATATCATATTATACATCATTATATAAGTATATATAAGATTATATAAGCTATGTAAGTATACATACAAGTTAGTTCTTCTCCCCATGTATAAGCGCCCAAGGCCTTGGCGAATCGCCCTGCGGCGGTGAATCTGGCACCACCGAGGTTTTTTCGTGGTAACGTGGAACAGTGGCTGCTAAACCCTGGTTGGTTGATGATTAGTTGGGGGATTTTATTAACCAATATATTGGGGATTTTTTTGATAGTCGAAGAACGGGGAATCCCTATTAACCAACCAGGATTCAATAGAAAGACAGAGTGATTTTGAACACTGATTAATTGAATGATTTGATCCTTTGATATCATTTATAGAATGGGGATGTACACATACATATATAATTATATATATATACATTTATAACCAACGATGGGGACATAATGTGGCTATAAAGTAATAATGATGGATAATTAGTAGATAAGTATAATGGATAATTAGTGTATACTAATTGAGAAAATAACATTAGGTATAGATGGCCCCCAGGAGTGGATGATTTGCCTATGACTTTAATGGTGGTTTTCCGTGGCTATGTCTTAAATTACCAGGGGATACATATATTTATTATAGAATATACAATACATCAATGCATCTGTTACACTGTCTCCCCATGTTTTTTTTTGTGCAATCGTTGGAGGTACAAAAATGATATTCAACCCACAAAAAATCCCATCATCTCTGACATAGAATATTCAGTATCTATGTACGTGTATAGTTGTTTGAAAACTATTTTTACACATATTTTCAGACAAATATATTGTGTATTATGCGAAGTTGGTTTTTAAGGGTCTTAGTATGTCTTAGTCTTAGATTGTTTTTCCATCTAATTTAATTATCCCCAATTGTTGGGTATTATCCATAAATGTTTTTCTTAGATCCTTGGGTTTTTATGGGTACCCTCTGGTAAACTAACATAACTATGGAAAGATCCACCATTTTTTATGGGTAAATCCACTATTTCTATGGCCATGTTCAATAGCTATGTTAGTCATTACCAGAGGGTACATTGTTTTTATCGCCTGTTGATTCTGATTCCGCACCACTGCCCGCAGTTGGGCGAATCCCTGGTCCCACGGCACTGCTTACCGCGGCCGCGAGATCTTGTTCGTGGCGGGGCGGAGAACGGGCGCAGGGGGAAGATGTCCTGAAAAACGACGATTTTTCCACGTGGAATCCTGGAGCCTTTTTTTTTGGATGGTGCCATGTTAGATATTGTTAGATTATCTTTGGTGAGCGGATTTTCGAACTGATGTTGCCAGCATTTGGTTCTTGAATTTATTGTGTTTGAAGGATTCTGCTTGCATGCATTGAAAGATGCAAACAACTTAGCACAAGACAATAGTTGATCCATGACCAGATTTTGAAAGGGAAAACCAACTGCTGAGCATTTGAGCAAATATCCTGTATGTGTCACCATTATCGATATTGTAAAGGCAATTCTGGGTCCCACTGAATAATGTGGCTCTGGGCCATATTGCCCATGATATATATATATATAAATATGGTCACCAGTAGCCTCAAAATCACCTATTCAATCCTATTCATATATACATACACATGGACTAATCACGAACCCTTCCTTTTTGCGAGGGCAGCCACCCAATGATATCCTCCCAATGATCCCGTCCCCGGCACGGGACGCAGATTCCCAATGCACGGGACTACGCTGCCAAGCGCTATACGCGGAGCGAAAGCCATCGCTTGTTGGACAAGTTTGGGGATCCAATGGGGGCTGTGACGCTGAAACGTGGCTAGTTTAACTGTCAAAACTGGGGCTTAGTGATGGTTGTCAAGTACCAACATGGGCATATCGTGAGGATATAATTTGATGTCTCAACTGGATGTTTCCCTGGCAATGAGGTAAACCCAATGCCATTGTCATCATCCCCAAATATCAACCATGCGAGGGCCTTGACATTCATCATCCCATGTATTTTATTGTCCATTTTTTTGGCACGTTATTTTGACCCACAGCTGGACATTTGGGTCTTTCTGGTGCACGTCGAACGAAAATATCACTTGGACGTTTCGCAAGAACCAAGAGATTCTGCACGGGGCATCAAACTATGGCGAAGGGTCAAACTTTTTGGCATCCCTTAAATAGATTTAAATAGTAAATGATGTAAATTAGAGATGTTTTACCAACAAAATACCGAACCAAAAGTATTTGGCTTGAAGGTGAGTATTTTGTGACCCAACTTACTTGCTCTTTGCTAGTCAAACATGACAATGGAACACACCAATCGTTCCTAGGAAAAACACCTTGCAATTTGCCTGTAGCATTTTGAACTACGAAAATCAAGTTGTATGAATTTATAGATGGTTTTAGCTATAGTATACCCAATGGCAATCAAACGCGGCAATGGAAAACCCTCCCATTTAGTTCGATGATTTTCCATTCATACTAAAACCTCCATTCAGGACAATCTTGCAGGTAGCTGCCTTTGATTGCTGTTGGGGTACATGTTACCAGGTTCAGCTGGCGTCTCTTGATCTTCCCCCACGGCACCGGAACAGAGTCCACCCCTGGGACCGGGGGAATGGGACAACGCTTGCTGCAACGGTTGCTGCTTGGTGAATGCTAGGTGAATCCCTGGAAACGTGAACAATCTATGAATATGTCATATGAATTCAATTGTTAGTGGAAGCCATAGTCTAGTATTCAAAAAATGTTCATTTGAGCGGGGGTAGTTCAGATTAGGAGGATGGCATTATTCGTCTCCGTTGCATTTTGTCGTGTATTGGTTGCAGGAGGAAAACCAGGAGATTCACCACTCAAAATGGGGATTTCAGCAACGCAATTTCAATGGAGTGAGGGGAAAAACTCGTAGGATGGCCCTGCAACACCCCATGAAATGTAGGATCATAAATTCCACAATGTTCTGCAGTCAACTTCCATCCTTCCAGAAACCACAAGAAGACGTCCTGGAAGGAGGGCTGTTGGTGCCATATAAGTCTTCAGCAATGTGGATAGGCCATCCAGTGGGCTGCCGAAAGGACCACAGCCATCTGGGTCGGTACCCATCGCTGCAGGAAGACGACGGCCGCATTTGTGGAACTGGTGCCGGATGTCTGGGACCTCAGCTGGGGCAGATATCCAATGTTTTGGAGCTAAGGAGCTGGGGGTATCTCTATTCCCGTGGGGAGCCAAGGAGCTACTAGGAGTTTTCCCAACCACATGATAGAGACTAGTTGGAAGTATGATTGCCCGCCATGAATGACAGACTCAAATTTGCAGGAGGTTTAGGTGCAAGGTATTGTTGGCTGATCTGCATGGTTCTTGAGTCATGGTGACAGGTCTGTTTTCCAGGGGGGCAATACATGGCTATGGCTCAAATCATTTTCCAGAAACACATCCTCTTTACTGAAAATTAAAGCTGAAAAGTACTACTGCAAAGAGTGCCGAACCTGCGGCCCTTTTGGCTGCTCATGTTTGAGTCATGTTTGAGTCATGTTTGAGTCATGTTTGAGTCATGCCTGTATTATCCCAAGTTGATTCTACCAATACCTACTGACTCACACAGTAGAATGCTCCTACCAGGAACCCTCATCTGTTGGCAAAAGGGTTGTGCTTGCTACTTGCTACATTTGTTCATATTTGGGTATGTCTGAAAATGGGGTATACCCCCAATTATAGCCATTTAGTAGGGATAATGATCAGCAAAACCATTGGGTGTAGGGGTACACTATTTTCAGACAAACCCATTTGTTCTTTGTATGCAGATGCACAATTCCGTGTTTTGAGAAGCGCAGCTGCGTTGGATGCGCTGGCTCACTGGAAGGCACTTTGCCGTTTTAGATAGGTCGAACTACCAACAAGATGTCAACTACAAGCATCATCAAAGCAAGGATTAAGAGGTTAAGTTGAACCTATAATTACATTTCAACTGCACATCGTCAACTACATTCAACACATTTGAACTATACATCGTTGTCCCAGAATGCACACGCTTGAACTTTGTGCAGCGAGTGTTTTTTGGAAAAGGCCCTTAGGATGCTACCACACCTTGAGATCCATTTATAAATGATTGGCTGATTTGTAATATATACACACAATCATTCTAATCCCAGTATTTTTTGTTGGGCTTCAACTATCTAACCCTAGGGAAGGACACCAACTTTACTGTATTCCGGGCGCTGAAGAGCCCCATGCTATGGCTCAATCCAGGAATGAGGAGGCGGGGTGGAAGACGCATGACTAGCCCAAGAGCTGACACTGGGTTTATGCACACATTTCAGGGATTTGCTGGTCGGTTTATATACATACATACATATATATATTATTATATGATATTATATGTATATAAATTGTTTTTCGGAGCTTGTGGGATTTTCATGATCTTTTTCGGTGACCTGTACCATCAGAGAATCCCAAGCTCTAAATCAGCCGACATTTGTAGGATTTTCACTTGAGTTTGTCACTGCTGAGCGATTTTGCTTGGACTCCCCCTGGTAGACTGGTAGACCGAAGTACAAGACTGCTGTGAATCATACAATGCCGACTTGATTTTGTGATCAGCACTCTCACCCAACACAACATCGTAAGAGTTACAGGATGGATGTAAGTCAGCCATGTTGGTTGCATGCTGAAACTCTTAGCAATCTTGACAAATGCGGACTCATGATGTGGATCATGAGCTCATCTTATACAGTAGCTGTTTCAGGCATGTTTGACCGCAGGTGCCGAGCCTTTCTACGCTGTTGCTGCGCAGCCCATCGGGGCGCCTATGTACATGGCGTGCGAGGTGCGATGAAGCAGGGAAAATGGGAAGGTGTGGACAATACTATATAGCATTATAATATATGATACAATATCCTGAAATTTGGCTATTTTAATGGGGAATGATGATCAAGCAGTACAAAGGGGGTAGCATGATGTAGCATGGGTACACTACTTCCGACAAATTCATACAACCCCAAATTCTTGATGTTTGAAAAAGGCTAGCCATGGTGAGATTAGCCATGTTTATCAATGCTTATTGGGTTATGGTGAACAGATGTCATAGTTCCAAAGGGTGAGAGATAAAGTTATTCGCAAACGGAGTTGTAGGTAGTATGAGGGTTCTCGGAAGATTGCATCTACTCTAACAAACGCGGCTGCAAAATTTGTACCGCTGCACAAATTCGATCATTGACAGGGTCCGTTTCTATTGAGGCTCAGTGACACCGTGGGCAGCGTGGAACGAACCATTGTCAGGCGGGAGACTGACGATGGGTGGGTTGGGCAATCTCATCGCTTAGGCCATGTTAGGCCCGCGCTCGCTTCCCTTTCATTGAAAGAAATGGTCAACAGTTTTTGGACATGGTCCGACATGTTTCAACTATTTTGGCAGTTTGACTTCCACAAAGAAGAAGTGTCAAATCCTCAAGAGGGGTTATCCGAAAATTGGGTACCCTTAACCGTCTGGTCTTCACCATTTTCCCTATTAAAGTGGCCAATTGAAGGATAGATCCCACATTTTCAGACACCCAGATTTCATATAGTTTGAGATAGTTAGTATATGTTAGGTTTACTTGGTATTAGTTTAGTTTAGTTTAGTTTAGTTAGTTAGTTAGTTAGTTATATCTCATGAAATCCCCATGGAATCCCCATGGAATGGGAGTTGATCATGTTTTCGCGTGCATCGTTGCACTGCACCAGGCAGAGAGGGATTCCGGCAGGGTCCCTACGACTCTGGGGTCGGCCCTTGGCACCGGAACGAACTTTGAGGTCCTATGGTGCCCCGGTTCCACAGCTTTCAGGGTGCCAACATGTCAATGTGCCAACCACAGGGCAGGGTGATGGCAATGGATTGATCTTTAGCCATATTAGGGTATGGATCAATACCTATAAATGCCATTTTTAGGGGGATGAACATCCATTTACCAGCTATTTTGATGTTCACCAAGGGTACAAGATGTACAAGGTTTTGACATACTGCCATATAGCCATAGAAGGAATGTGTACAATATAGCCATAATTAATAATTGTAATAATGGCAATTTTCCACTCGAAGAAACACACATGTTCAAACTTCGAACCCTGTCGGATATCTCACCGCAACCAGGAGTGGCATGGCAGCATTTTTCCTATAAGTGTGGGAGACGAAGCGTCTGAGTCAGAATGACCAATCCTCCTATGGCCCCAATCATCCCCAATACCAAAGGATAAGGAGGAGGACTTCCCAACAGCTTGAGATGGAGTGGTGGGATGATATTGAAGGTTAGACTGTCCAACCAACTACTGTATATAATTAGCAAGGTACTCTACCATGAAAAACGGAACAACCCTTAAACTTAAAATTTGACATTCCCCAATTCTGGATTGGTGCTGTGAAGCCGACATATGTGGCAGCATTGGCCTGCCACGCGTGGCAGAGAGAGCTGCCACGCTCTGCCACGTGCGTAGGGGTTGCGTGGCAGAGGTGTGGCAGAGAGAGCTGCCACGCAACCCCTACGCACGTGGCAGAGCGTGGCAGCTCTCTCTGCTATGCGTGGCAGTAAAAGGTTTCTAGTGTGGCAGAGGGTGTGGCAGTAATAGGTGTTTTGCGTGGCAGTAATATGTGTTTTGAAAGGTTACTGCGTGGCAGTCAAGGCTTCCAGGGTGGCAGAGGGCGTGGCAGTAATAGGTGTTTAGCGTGGCAGTGCAAACCCTGCTGCTAGACATTCTGTGTGCTAAACTCTAAGTAAATCATGGTAGAGGAATCTGCTAAGTATATAACTAGTAGCTTCTTAGAGATGTTCAACCAAAACAGCCTCATGCCGCCTAGAACTACAGCAAATGATGGCGATAAGAACCAATACGAGCTTCAATGGCAATGAATAGATATAATACGAAAAAAGATGAAACAAGTACAGGATGAAATGGGTATATATAAACAATTTATATAATTATATGATGTTTTTTATTCACGGTATATACTTCGAATGTATGTATATACATATATATATATAGGTCAGTAGTGAAAATCACCCAGAGCAATTCTTGTAACAACGTCAACGACAACTCTGGAGCTGTAGCGTGCTGAGGCATTCGTGCCATGTCCGAAGTGCAATGGATCCTGGGGCTGCAAAAGGTGAATTTACACCCGTAATGGATACCGCAGCAGTTTTATCAAACATATCTAGCTGGGAAATCCCCAATCGAAATGAAGGTTTCCAGCTGGGACAATCATGGGAATATCATCTTTTTGGAGAGGTTTCCAGCTGGGAAAATCATCGAAGTAAATGGGGGATTGCCCAGCAATGTTTGATGAACCTGGAGGGTTCCTCTCTCCTTGTTATCTGAAAATTCCATGAAGGCATGGATCCCCGTTCTGATGTGTGGCAATGTGTGCTGAAGACTCGGGCAGAGTTTGATTCCCTTCGCACATTGCCGGACATTTCAACCTCAAAATCCAATAAGATGGTCAAGTTTGGCAACTACAGGTTGTAGTTGAGCAGGTTTCCATCACATGACCAGTGGTATCGGTGATGGGTATCCGGGCATCGCATCTCCCCAACTGTTGCCCCCGCTATTCTCAGGTTTTCCGGTGGTTTGTGTGGTGGTGGTGCATGTCAATCTGCACCAACCCCCAGTGACTCTGAGTTCAGCGATGCAGGCGTTGCGGGGGGGCGGAAGAATCACCAGCGATTGCGTGTGATTGGTGACTGTTTAAATTATTTTTACAGTATATGTATATAATTATACATTTATCATTATTTGACATTTGAGTCTGGATCTTCAACTTTTCATGCCGCCTGATCGCCAGGGTACAGTTTTGCTGTATTTTGCCCTTCCTCGGATCAAGCAAGGTCTAGTTGCTATAGTAATTGGTTTTAGTTGAGCATTAAAATGCATCATTTCGAAGAGACAAGAAGTTGTGACATTAACAGTTACAGGTGTAGAGTATACACACGAGAAATATTGAAGCAATTCAACTTGTGAAAGATTTTGAAAGACCATTTTGCTCGTTTCATTTGGATCATTTGGGTTTGTCTGAAAATAGGGCACCCTTAAATCCACTGGCTTATCATCAGGTATCATCAGTTATCCTAAGTTATCCTATTAATATAAAATTGACATTTGGAGGTATTACCCCATTTTCAGACGCTCCCATGTTGAACCATGAAAGAGACAGGGAGATCTCCCCTCTCATCGGTGCATTGCTGCGCGAAGGTTCCGACAGTGATGCGGACAGCGAGGCTCATGGCAAAATATGACAAAGCTGGATGGATTACTTACATTCTTTTAGTGTTTTTTGGCTTAGATTGGTTGGAATATGTTGGAACATGTTGGAACATTGGTTGGAACATTGGATTTACCGTTTACCAAATTCATCCCACCAAGAATGAACTTTTAGCCGGGGATCAACAAACCATCAAGAAACCATGGCCAAACTCTCCCATGAAAACGGAGAGTTAGCACCTTTTTACCACCCGAAATGCCCCTTGATGTGATGCTTTCACCGCACCGCACAGAAATCCGTTGGAAAATGCATGGGCCCTTCCCAAGTAGCCCGGCCACGATATCTCCCACATTGTACAGCCTTTTTCTGCACATAATTAGGAGATATCAGGAGATATTAATCATTATAAGATCACAATATCATCTATGACATACAAAATATCAACCGTTTTTGATATGCTATCTCCACCCCAAAAATAAAAAGGCACGGAGGCCTTAAGATTTGCGAGTCCTGACATCTTCTTCCAGGCAAATGCTGAAGGAACCGGAACCGCGGGAACCGCTGCCGGGTGCTCAGCGAAGTTGGGAGTTGGTGACACAATGCCTTCTTCACTGGTATCCCACAGTAAACGTTTACGTATAGATGGAAATGCATGGGAAAACCAAAGGAACATGATCAACCTAATCCCCATCTACATTGTGTATTTATATATGGAGATTTCCTGAAATGGGGGTACCCCCAAATCATCAATTTTTATAGGATTTTCCATTATAAACCATCCATTTTGGGGTACCCCCATGTATGGAAACCTCCATATATACAATTATATATATACACATGAGATACGGTCAAAACAAGCGTAGACTACTTTTAGTAAGGGAGGGTCCAGTTGTGTCCGGAAAGTGCACCAAACCATGTAAAGCGATAGCCACCCCCAAAAAAGCGATAACTTGAAACCATATGAGAGTGCATTAAACTTGGTGTAAACCAAGAACATATTGTTTCCTTTATGTTCTTACCTTCCTTTTTCCTTTTTCTTTCCTTTCAAAACTGAACGCAATTGAATTCTGAAGTAAATCAAAATTGATTTTGAATCCAATTCTGAATTCCATCTATTTCATTTTTCCTTTTTGCTTCTTTTGTCCTTTTTATTTCCTCTTTCTCTTCCTTTCTTGATCATCCTGGTGATCTAATTTAGCGATAACCTCAGCGATAACCTAGCAATAACCTTTTGTTGAAAAGGGGACCCCGGACGAGGGATAGACTCATTTGACCACAGCGATATCCTTTTTCGTTTATTGATTTTATATTGGTTACTGTCATTCTAGTTTGGAGTTGTGATTGTAATAAATTTCCTTGCTTAGGAAAGAGTCTAGGAATGTGCTTAGGTAGCTCCCCAACTTCGTTGCAAACGCAAAGACAACGAGCGCCCCCTCAACCCATCCCCGGCAGTTTAGAGATCTGAATCCGTGAAGCCAATTCCGCTGCATTTTTGCATTATTTAGTGTTGATTTGAATAAAACGATAATCCAAATGAAAATCATCCGACTTCAAAGCAACTTGGAAGCCACCTATGTTTTAGGAAATCCATATATGGCTTCATAGTTACTTGGATTGCCAGAAGGCTCCGATCCAAGGCCCATTTTCAGTGGGTTATTGCACCCCGCTTTCACTGAGGTTGAAGCACGAGGACTGGGATCGTTGAGAACTCAACATGATCATAGCTTTAAACTTAGTGTATTTATGTGTATTTACTTTAAATATCTTTAAATGGTGTGATGTTCATAGCCCAAATTTGAAGTTGCCCTGCAAATTTGCACCAGTATATCTCTATATATAAATATAATATTAATATAATATTGGATCAATTAAACATGCACCAATTTGATCCTGTCATCAACCGAAAAGTGCCAATTCCCAGGACCAGTGCTTTTGCAGGAGCCGGGCAACGGGGTGGGCTGGAATTGGCTGGCAGACCTCTACTTGAATTCGTTCTACATCCTCCTAGAATAACAGTAGTTACCTACCCAAGCACTGATATAATCACAGTGATACAACACCATCTGACTATAGTTACAATCACCATCAACCCCACAGTATATGTATACGTATATATATATATTATCTAGGGGACATATATCAGGAACCTCTCAATATTTTTCGATTGAACCTCCATCTTAATATGTGCTTAAAAGTCTTCGTCCCCTCAAAAAAAGGTTGAATTCATATGACCCAAATTCCCAATTTCCGGGTCTCAAAAGGTGCTTTGTATACCAATATTCCTCCAATTTCCATCCATTTCCCATTATCCCCAACCCAGGCCCAACCCAACATCCATATAAATTCCATATCCCATCCTCGCCAAGTGGATGATTTCATTCCCAGAACTGCTTCATGCAAAAAATAATAAATCGAAAACCGGAACACTCGGAAAAAAAAAAAGTTGTCAAATCTGTGGCTTTGCTGTATATTTTCTCTTCCACCAATCCATGGTTTAATGGCAAAAAGTGATGCCATTGGCGCCCCATAGAGGAGAGCGTGTCGGAGGTGCGGTGGCACGCACCGCGCTTCGCACATGGCGAGGTGGGGGATGGTTTGCTGCTGGCTAGATTTCTGGAATCTTTTTTGGTAAATGGATGTAACATGGGTTAACATGGCTCAACAAATCCCATGTGTTTTGGTTGTTGAAGCCACCTGTCATGGCCCACGAATCTTATTCTATGTCGTTATTTTGCATCACCCGAAACATTTTCCAGTAAAATATGGATCCATATAGTTACCGGTTAATATATGATTCCATAATATATGTACATATATATATATTATATTATTGTATATTTGGTCTGTCTATGTATCTATCTCTATTCTTAACATATAAACATACATCATTCTAAACATACAGTATAAGGTCAGGTTTTTCAGTCCGTTTGCCACTTCGCAGGATGCTGCGCAAGATACTGCGACGGCTTCCTCAGTATCTTCCTGGGTGACTTGGCACGACATCACTGAACAAAAGCTGGATATTTGATGACATGCCATGATGGGGATTGGTCAAGAGTTTGAGGGAAGATCACAGGTTTTGATCATGATCCGTTTTAGGAGTAGACTATCCAAGTTTGGATGTAAGTATCGTATTTTTCGGCACATATCCACCTGATTTTATCCGTGGAATTCGCATGAAAGCCCTGTTCTGAAGAGTTTTAGTCGAATCTGGTTTCGACGCCATCGTGTGTTTGCATTGCGCACTACCCAAGCCAGTTTGAATATCTAGGCCAGGGATATGGACAACCTGCGGATATGATTCTTCAACTCAGCTGGGGAGGAGACCTCACTGAATTGCTTCGACCCTGTACTATAGTATACTATAGTACCTATGGTCCAATAGCAGAACTATCGCAGAAACACGTGTAAAGCAGATTTCCAGTGGATTTTAATCTTTGATAAATGATTATGACTGGACTCTATCATAGATAACAAGGATGCATCAGGTAAAAAACGCACGGTCAATTTCACAGGGTCCATGCCACTTTTGGAGCAGTTTGGAATTGAAGATGGACCAAGACTAGTCGGCTGCTCAAAGGCAGCCCTCTCTCAAAGTAAGAACCAGGGGTTGATTTCCCTGTAAACATAATATCTATATAATATATCTAAACACTGCATAAACATGCCATGTTGGGTAACCCCATTCCGAATTCCCTACCAAAGGATGACCAGCCTTGGCTGCCTCGGCAGAGGCCTCAAATTTGCCTCGTGCTGATGAGACCTTCTCCCATTTGCCTCCTCCAGGTAGCGTTTTCGGAGCCCTTTACGTAAAGGCTAAACTTGAGAAGCTTGGGAGATGCACGATTTTTTTGATTTGGAATTAAATTAGTGAAATTGTTTTGGTTGGTCACATTCGCAGTTTGATTGGATCTTCCCTACCCAAATTCATGGCATGGAGTTTCCGATTTCCAGAAGTCACGATTTCCGCGGCCAGAACGGGGACTCGCACAGCAATTCTTGGAGGACCTAACTGGGGGGTGGGAAGCGGTTCCGATGGCAACGTCCTGAAGAGTTGGTGAAAGAAGCATTGGGGCTCCAAGCATCCAATGGTGCATCGGGTTCTAATTTATTGAACAATCTACATATAGCATCATATATCATATAGCATATGATATATAATTATATATATATATTTAATTATATTTATATAAATTGTATAGATTATATGATAGTAACATATAGTAACTGTTAGTTATACTTGTAAGACAGAAAACGACCGCGTAGACCTCACAAGAATTAGGATGGCATCAGATCCGATCTGGGATGGCCTCAAATCAGATGAAGACCAAGGTCTAAAACAACCAGCAGCAAGTTCTGCGCCACGAAATAAGGAACATGCAACTATTCTAGATGATATCATCAGTTTAATCTTTCAAGTCGGATTCCAGATTTTCTCAAACTCCAGAAACTGTGGAATCTGGAAAAACCGTGAAAAAAACCCAGAAAAAACATGAACACACCATGGAAAAAAACATGTTTTCATGAGACTTGAGACTTTGGTGACTTCGCTTGGGTTATCAGTTCCATCCAGGACTGGGATGAACTCCAACAGCTGGAGGCCTTTATGAGGCAATGCGGTACCATCAAACATGAGGACATTACGGTCAAACATGAAGGTTTCATAGGGATTTACAGGAAATGTGTAAGGAATGAATAATCATGAATTGTGATTTATGATGATTTATGTTCATCATCGATCATTGGATTTAACATGATTTAACCATCAATCACTGTGATTGCATTTGCAGTCTTTGCTTTTTTCTGTGTATGTTGGTAAATGACATTTTTAAGCCAAGTATTTTCTTGCTGACAAACACCGCTTGTAGAGCCCAACGATGGACTGACGGAACATGATGGAACTATAACGGAACTATAACAGAGTAGTCAACAAACCAGCCAAAACGGGGACAGGACATGAAACAAGCAAACATGGGTTTTCAACCAACATTTTGCTAATGGGGCAAGAATCATGTACTCATCCTAGGGGAGATTGATCAGACGTCGAACAGCCTCGGCAAAAATGTTTGATGAGGTATCATTAGATATTATGTATAGTGTTTCTTTGCAAACACAAAACATGAAATGTTGGGACCCTGGGGGTTGTTGGGTTCAGTATTTTGTACTTGCCCATATCTAGGTAAGCCTTGGCTTGACAGTTTGGTGGTTATGGGTGTTTCCTAAAGTGATGGGGCCCAAATTCATTCAAATTATTGTTAATTTTAAGAGGGTAACCAAGGAATCCTCCATGAAAAGAAACCGTTATCCTCTGGTAATCTAAAATAGCTTTGGAAATTGGCCCATTTGTAGATGATGTATGAGGATTTACCTATTAACAACGTGTGATTTTCAATAGCTATGTGAAATAACTAGAGGGCAATGTTTCACCAAAGACAGGCTATCTATGGCCATGATCCGTGCCGTCCATGGTAGCGTCGTTTTCGACGTAGCGAGCCAGGCTGCTGTCGGCCCGTGGTCATGGTCAAGTTCAGCAGCGAAACTCAGTGTGACAGGGGTTGGTAACTGTCCCATTTTGGGTATATTAGACATCACCTAAAATAGTAGCCATGGCATAGACCATATACCGATTTTGGTTGGGTGATGTGAAAAATGGGGACATCTAATGATGACCCATGAATTTTTTGGGACTTGAAACATCAGGACTGATGTTGTGGTTCTGTATTTTTCAAGCAGCAAATGGTGTTCAGGGCGGCTCAACATCAAGATGTCGTGCATAGGACTCTGCAACTCGTTGGTTTGATTGCAATTGTTTGCATGCGCAGACGAATTGAGAATAAACAATTCCGTGGATCTGGGGCACCTAAACCCAAGAGGTACACCGTTAGATTTCAAGGTTCTTGAATCCATCAGATAGATAGTGGACTGAGCGCTGATAGCCAGTCACAGATGGACAGCAACTAGATCGAATCGAAGATGATTGAAGAGAGACAGATAGATAGGCCCGGCAGATCTACAGGTAGGTTTGTTGGAAAATAGGGTACTGTACCCCCTCCAACTGTGCAAAACATCTTTCTTCCATATTTTCCTTATAAAAGCCATCATTTTCTTTATTTGAAAACATAATTTTCCCCATTGACATATCCATAAATTGGGAGAATATCCTCCGTTTTGAGTGACCACCCAGATAGATGGAAACATTTCCCTGAGGTGGACCCGTCATCATATCACCAGCCTGGCTCCGAGTGATTGGCTCTGGTGGAGCGCGACCAAAAAATAGATAGGAACACCCAAAAAGATAGAAACGTACTTTTACTGTTTTAGCAGGATTGCACTTTTCCCCATTTTTGGGGGTTACTATGGGGATGTCGGGATATCACTTGTTTCAAGTGAAAGGAAGCCCAAAGATGTCTATGTCCAACCGGATGAATGTAAGAGAGATGAATCTTTCACTGGCCGGTGCTAAACAAAGCCGGGCCTCAAGTGTTCGGCCAGTGAAGGGTGTGAAACATCTCAGAATTCAGTTGATGCTGCAGAGGACTGTGTGTTCCTCAAAGATGCGGGGTGTGAGTGAGCAATATTTGAATATACCCATGCACAGACAACAGAAATACTGGTAGATACAAATAGTCAAAGAGCTGGATATCAGAAGACCTAGGAAACATAACTGAAACATATGTATCATAATGATTGGATAATGATTTATACTTATCATGTAATGCCATCATCGATTTTCGAAGAGACGTGAGATCTATAGCCCATCGAACTCGCTTGCGGCCGGCCCGGGCCTCCCAGGTGTGGTCCATGTGCCAGGGGAAGTTCAAGGCATCACGGTGACGGTGACGTCACGGGGATCACTGATGTAACTGATGTCACCAGTGACAGACACCAGCAGACTTGAGAACTTGAGATTTATGTTGAGTTAGTGACCAGTGAAAGTTGAGAGATTTCGTGAGTTAGTGACCAAAGTTGGGATTTCCTCTTTGGCCACTGAGATGCTGAAGCCTTTCAAGCCAGGCATAGCGAACAACATCATATGCATGGCGAGCGATTGGCCCCAAAATCATCCAAAATCACTGGGGAGACAGCAACAGACACTTCAAGCAAGGTAAAGTTGTTTGAAACAACTTAATTCATCTTAATTCATAATTCAGATTTATATATATATATATAATTCGAAAGGAACTGGACGATATCCACACACCTGGAACCCCAGTGACCCCCTGTTGCTTTGGTGCACCTGGTGAACCCCCCAATTCTATTGGTCATCACATGTCAACACCATCAAACTAAGGCTCGTTTAGGTTCCAACATATATATTTATATATATATATATATGAGCCACCGCAAAAACCCCGGCAATACTAAATATGTATTGGACGGACATTGGTTTATGGAAATTGATGGAAATTGTTAAAAACATACGGTAAGCGATGGGACCTTCCCAAATTAGCGATACC
>Ga0126342_10006098_pt1 | contig 21294 bp, 16 predicted proteins | sample Cyp1metagenome_FD_92528 | JGI IMG/M metagenome (GOLD analysis project Ga0126342, IMG submission 92528) | Coral microbial communities from Lord Howe Island, Old Settlement Bay, Australia - Cyphastrea 1 metagenome | ecosystem: Host-associated > Invertebrates > Cnidaria > Coral ...
TGCGCAGGGTGCTGTGCAGGGTGCTGTCCAGACTGCGGTGGCGAAGTCTGGCAAAGGTGCTGTGCACGGTGCTGTGAAGGGTAGTGAAGGGTGCTGTGCAGGGTGCTGTGCAGGGTGCTGTCCAGACTGGGGTGGCGAAGTCTGGCAAAAGTGCTGTGCAGGGTGCTCTGCAGGGTCCTCTGCAGGGTGCTGTCCAGACTGCGGTGGCGAAGTAGCGTTTCTGAAATCTTTTCTATCTGGGGTCTATGCCGGTGTATTTTAATGCCCAAATATAGTTCCTCATGGTTTTTTCTCAGAAGCGAATTCTCCAAGGACTATCACGAAAGGCACCTCCTAAGATCCCAGATCCAAAAGGTTCGGTTTGCCACCAACGTTTTTGTCATGCAAATCTGCAAAATCACATCGCATTTCCTCAGTTTTTTGCGACAATTTATATGAGGTATCATTAAATATTAGATGAGGTACTTTTTGTTGAATCTATATGAGGTATTTAAATGTGTTTAAGGTACACTTGGTAGAAATTGGTCTATGTTTCCAGTTTTCCGGCCGAAAAGTCATTGGAAACACCAGCCCGACCGAGGTACCATAGCTGGGTTTTGGGGAACTGATCGTCGCGTCCGGACCTGGGCCACTGGGCGATTGTGGATGAGATATGACCAAAATAGTCACTCAGCATATATAAATATAGTGGATGATATAATTATGATATCATAGATATCACTCACCATATATATAAATAGTGGATTTAGACCTAAATAGTGGATGATGATGGATGATATCTTCGTTGGATACTGGTCTATCCCTTTTTTGGGGATCGAAAAAATTTCACGACTCGTGAACAAAATCTGCGTCTCCCTGCTCTGAAGCTTCAAGCCGGGCGAGAGGCTTCTGTCGCGGACACCTAGGTAGGTGCTTGATACCGGTGGCCTAAGGGCGATGTAAGGACTATGTGCCCTACAAAATATATCAAAATATGGCCTTATATGGTACAGTACCTCCATTTTAGGGTCCTGAAGATTCCTGAAGTTCCCATAAATTGAAGAGACCCCAATTTATGGACAGTTGAATGGTGGACATGATTTTTGAAACCGGGCTCTGACACAAAGGCATCTGATGGAATTTACCCTTCAGTAAATTAACATAGATATGGAATATGGAAATACCATAATTTGCAGATGATGTCTCTTTGGCAATCATGGTGTTTTCCATTTCTATTTCAATTTGATGGGGGGTAAGCATGAACAATCATTGACGTTGCCTTTAGGAAAAAGGCACGATTTGGGACGTGAGCAAATAAATGTGAATATTTCGCTCGAGAAAATAGTGGCTTCAGGATTTATAATCTACCCAGAGTTGTCTTGCGGGAATGATTACAAGCAACCAAAAAATGCTTCAAACTGGGACATAGTGGGACAAGAGGCATCCCAGGGCACCAGCACCGCTCCAACATCAGGCGCCAAGGCACTGGGAAATCCAGACAAGCCGGTGGATGCGCTATAATCCGGACCTTCGTGATCCAGTCGATCAAGGTCATGGCTTCGAAAAGGGGATGGGGGCTTCGAATGCGGGGAAGAAAAAAAAACGGCAACAAAAACCGCCAAGTTATCCAAGTTATGTTAGTTGAACGGACCAAACCTATGGTCCAGACGGTTTTTCTCTGATTTCCAATAGAATGGAACTGGTTTGAAAACTCTGGGATGATGCTTTCAGATCCCAAAAACGATGCCACAATTATGTCGTCCCCAAATCTCAAATGTTTTCTGGCGGCAGGCACAGGTCGACCATTTTCCATGGATCCCCACCCTACACCCATCAATCAAAATAGCTTGTGGATCAATTCCAGCTTTTTCTTGGCTGATGCCCTTATAATACCCTCTGGTAAACTAACATAGCTATTGAAAATGGCCATTTATAGTGGATTTACCCATTAAAAATAGTGATTTTCCATAGCTATGTTAGTTTACCAGAGGGTAATACTAAACAGCTACCAACCATCATTCCAATCACCTCAGTGGTATCGTCTGCAAAAAACATAGGCTGCCCCAAATTTCACCAGCCAGAAAACTCTAACAGATAGCCATAGGAACTCAGGGCCCTCCCGAATTTCTAAAGTTGCACCCCCGAGGTGCTTGGATTGGACAATCCACTCCCGAGCATCTGGCCTGGAGCGACCAGGAATTGTTGTGTCAAAATTATGACCAGCAGCAGCAGGCCGAGGCGGGGGATGCTGTGGTGGATGTTTAAAATGCCCCTATTTTGATGATTGAAAAAAAATGCCGAAATCCAACATTTTCCAAAAATGTCTTTGCCGTCCGAAATCGATGCCAAACCGGAGAAAAGTGCGATTGGGAAGGCGGCCTTGCTTTCAATTTAACATTCAAAACAATCAAAGGAGTGAGGTGCTCTGAAAATAGACCATCAAATAGGTCTGTCTCGAAATAGGGGACCTCACCTCATTTGATGCGTGTATCATCCATTTCCCCCTGTATACCCTCCGTCTTTTGGAGGAATCCATGAAAAATCCGATTGTCCCATTGTTCTACCCCTTTGCTGATTTTTACCTAATACCCTGCAGCACGTCTCCCTCAGGCTCGCCTGGCAATTGCGACACAGGCTCCTCTCGCCTGACATGGATTTCACCCGGAAAACGTGAAGCTGCTGACTCAAACCATGGGGAATTTTTCACCATCAAAAAGGTGTCATTTTTCAGGATCAGGGGATCAAACAGGGCATTGAAGCGATGTCACTTTCTCTCGGTGATCAAAACTGTGGATATCGTCCAGAAATGATGGTTTGTAGATGGTTTAAGCTCATCCCCTTCACCGGATAGCTCAGTCATGGAGGGATGGGAGGGACTTGAAGCCACAGAACTTGGGTTTTACCAACAAGAAATTGGGATCAAAGCCATAAGAATGCTGATTGAACCGGAAAATTCGTGATGGTTTTTGGCTCACAAACGTGATGCCAGAAAGCCCGGCAAAACGCCTGAACATCCCGGAGTCGAACAGAAGAACTGGAGCCGGCTGCAGAAGTTTTCCCATTCAATGGCCATTGGGCCATTGGTATGTCATATTCAATGGGATACAGAGGGATATCTAAGCAAAAATATGAAGATTTGGGATACCCCTACTTTATTGAAATTTGAGTGCGGAAAATCATGATCGCCCCCGATAAGGATTTTTCAGGGTACCCGGTAGCCTCTTCTCAGTGCATCGGATCCAGGTTGGTGAAGATGACCCCTTTTTGATTTCCAGTACCCTCTGGTCCTCTGGAAAACTAACGTAACTATGGAAAATCCACCCATGTTTAATGGGTAAATCCACTATTTCGACTGGGCCATTTTCCCTAGCTATGTAAACGTTTACCAGAGGGTAAATGACATATGGCATTAAACATATTCGAATGTTAGATGAAATGAGCCAAGGAGTTCGATAACATTTTAAGTCAGTTTCTTGACGTATCTTGACGTATTCCACCAGCCGTTTGTTTTTGGGGACCATTTTGGGACCCCATATCAAGCATCCCAAAAATGTTGAACGAAAAGTTTGCGGCCTCCATGACGTATTTGAATAGAGGCTACCCTCTAGTAATTTAACTTTGCTATGGAAAATGGCCTGTAGATGCTTTACCTCTTATTTCCATGGCCATTATCCATGGCTGTGCTAGATTACCAAAGGTGGTGAAAATCACCGACAAATCACCGACATGGAAAATAGCCCAGTCTTCCAAACTAAAGGATTGGGAGAACCGAACCCTCACTGGGATGATTTAAAAAAAATGGTAACTCAGAGTTTCCAATTGAAGTCCTGTCCTATGTCGATGTGTAAAAAAGTAAACCGCAACATTCTGATGTTTTGTCGAAGTGCATTTGGAAAATCCACCCTAGCCCTTTCCCAATGTGACTTCGCTTCAGGAATCAGCCTCCCGTGAACTGATCTTGTGCGCCTTTTTCGTTGGCGAGATGCTAGGTCTTGACACCTAACTCCATCAATCGGCGGCATTCTTAGAATGCACCCATGAAAGAAGCTCGTGTCACAGCGCGTGGGCTGCGAAGAGCAGAAACGAACGCCGAAAAAAAAAAGGCCTGAGCGTAGAAAGCCATCTGTTGTAAATTGAATGGACGTTTACTTCCATGGGGGCACCCAAAACGGTCGGCGTCAAATGCCATCGCTCCCACAACGCCAACCGCCCAAAGCCGCGGTGTGCAAAAATCTCCGCCACATGGTCGGAGCACACTGCCCAAAGCTGCGAAGTATCCAGAAGTTTCGCAATGATTTAAGTGGATTCATGTGGGATTCACCGCTATAAACACACAATTGGGGATGGTTGAAATCCCATATTCGGAGCATGACATGATCCCCTTTTCGCCCCTAGCCTTAGATGCCAGCGAAGTACCCTTGAAAATTTCCCAACCCCAATGTTTGTAGGGCGAAAGTTCCTATGGTTATGGAGTTATGGATCAAAACATGTCAAAACAGTTGGTGAATGGATGGGCAGTGATAGGTTTCTGACCCATTCCCATCTTATTGGTGCTAAACGTAGGCAATGGATGGGTTGCTGGGGGTTGCTGGGATGATGAAATTGATGGTTAGCCAGTGGATCATTCCCGAAAATTCCCTACTAAGAACAAGTAAGTAATACATGGCAGTGTGTCAAAACCTTGTACCCCTCGTGAACATCAAAATAGCTGGTAAATGGATGTTCATCCCATTAAAAATTGTATTAATAGGTATTGATCCATACCCACATTGCAAGCCGTTGAAAAGATCCACCCCCAGGCAGTGCGAACGGAGGGCAGCCGCCAAGCCCTTCAGTTTGGACGACGCCGCCGAAGACGGATCGGGAGATGCGAGGAAAACCGGCGAGGCTCACGACTCCTGCTGTCGAAAACAATGGATTGAATGGAAAATCTATAGGAAGTAGCCTCTTTGCACCTCACATTTATCAGGTTCTTGTAGATGTTCGAATGATCCAAGTCTGGAATAGGTATATTCCCTGAGTTTGCATAGAATTCTTTAATTTGTTGCATAGAATAATTCACAGCTACCTGTACTACCGTTTCCCCATTGGTGGACTAACACAAAAAAAAACAACAAACGGCCCAGCCAAGGCTGTTCATAGATTCCTGCAGTTACCTTAAAATATCTAGCCTTGTATCTTTGTGCAAGGTTTTCATGTGTACAAACACGTTGTCCATCTATTTGCGGGCTGGTGGAGAACTAAATGCATCCATTTGAAAATGATACTAAATTCAAATTGGAAAAATCGTGAGGTGTTGTAGAGTCCCAGTGCCACATGCAAATTTTAAGCTGGCTGTCATCGAAAAATCCGTGGGATGACAATTTCATGACATCGCTGCAAGAGTTGGGAGGCGCCTTCAAAATAACGCCGCCGCACACAAAAAACCTCTGAAGGTTTCACAGCTGGAACGTCAAGGCCCTTGAAAAAATCATACGATATTGTAGCAACACGTACAAAAAAAACTGAAAAGTCATTTACCACTACTTTAGTGTTTCACCAACTCCTATCTTTTGGGTGCTGACATCGAGGTGAAACGTCCAGGGGATACGTTGACATCTTATGTCAACCGACACCGGCGACACGTGCCATGCCTGCTATGCTAAGCTACGCGCCCACCGCCTGCTCCGGTGGCATTTCTGCTGACCTGGGTTGGGATCTGCCCCTCATCCCCAGCAGCTTTGACGTTGCTGGGAGACTGTGCAGTTTCGTGTTTTTTTGTTGAAGGAAAACAAGGAAAACTGACCGTTTTAACACTGAAAACATCTTTATTAAAGAATAAATGATCTTCTGGGCTGCTTTTTATTGTTGGGGACATGGGATTGTCATCTGTGGTTTCAAAAACTCCCAAGAATAGTAGACCTTATGCGAATGGCCTGAAAGTTCTGGCCACAGTGGGGTGAAACCAATGGGCCTTTTAACAGTGGGACTCCCCAAAACCAACCCACTACTCCCAACATGGGGCTGCTCTGGTGACGTTCAGAAATTGGCATGGTTGGTCTCATGCATCCCTATTTTTTGGTCACATCCCCGCATTCGTGCATTGTTTGCACATCGTTTTCTGGGTTAGATGTCCGCATTTCTGTCATCTTCACTCCACATGCTCGGCCCAATCACCATCTTCCCATCTTCGCAAAAATTCGCAGCATGTACTCGCCAGAAGTGTTGGGAAAAGATCCAGAAATGTAAAATTTCGACACCCCAAATGGCAAAAAAAAAACAAACGATTTTGATGGGATCTCATTCCTGGTCCTCCCTCAAGATGCCTCGAATCTTCACCCAACTCAACAAAAACCTGACAAAAGCCCAAGAATTTCCAGAGCCACTTGAGCAGTGAAACTATAATTACTGGTTGCTAAAAATTCCCACAATCGATCATACAATCCTCAATATAAGCCCGAAACTAATCATCAGCCAGAGTGCTTTCCTCTCAAAGGAAACCAGGTCGACCAACCCATGTTAGTAAGGCAATGATAAACCAATCCATAATCGATGTGTCAATGGTTCTTTACCACCCATTTATGGAAAATTTGGGGATGGTTCATTATTGCTTTACTAACATGATACCTCCGGTAAATTCACATAGACACTGTCAGATAGGCTTGAAAGATTAGTTGGTTTTCCCCTTTTTTCCAGGTCTATGTGAATTTACCAGAGTGTAACTATTCCTTGGAGGAAAAAAAACATCATATCCCATTGAAATTACCATGTTTGCTAGAGGAAACACCATTTCTCATGGGTTAAATCCCATGAAACCACCATGTTTCATCGGTGAAATCCCATGAAATCCACCAGGGCACTGCTCAATGAAGCGTCGAGAACGGGCCCGAGCCACCTTCTGGGAAGCGCTGTGCTCCTAGCTTCAGCAACCAAAATGCTGCAGACGGGATAGAAATGATGGTTGAATGGCTACATAACTACAGTTGATGGGATATCATATGGTGGTTAATGAAAATATCTAATATGGTTTCATGGATATTACAATATATGTCATTATCATTTCACTATCGTTAATGGGATATAAGTGCAGTGTAGTTAATATGGGATATAACATGGTTAACTATAGTTAATGGGATATCACAACTTATATAACTATAGTTAATGGGATATAACTATAGTTTTTTTTCACCATTCATAGTAACAAAATAGGATATAAAGCTATAAGCTTGCTGATACCTAACGAGAGTTAAGGGGATATAACTCTACTTTTTCACCATGAAGATGTAACATTTTTTTGATCCATGACGGGGTATCATATGCTGGCTGTAACTTCGCTACGAAAAGTCGGGATTTCATCACGATACCATGGTGCTACCCTGGCTACCCTGATACCATGGGATATAGCTTATATCATATAACCAAAATTGTGGAGTTCAACAACAAAAAACTATCTAGAACCAGCAATGGGATATGTTGGATGCCAACTTAAAACTGTGGTGAATCTTGCCAGAGGCGAGTGGCTGGTGTTGATCCAAATGATCCATGAAATACTATGGATTTCACCTGCGGTGAACTACAGGATCCGTTTTTCGGGAATTCTTTGGGAATCTGCAGCAAAGTGAATCTGGAGTTTTTCGGAATTCTTCGGTTTCGGTGTCAAAAAAACGGGACTGGAGACCTCGAGAAACTGGAGACTTCACCAACGCATTTTTTTTTTCAGCAAGAAAAAGGTGGGATCCTCAACCAACCAGTCACTGGATTTTGGGATTTTGGTCACTAGAACTTGGTGATGTCAGAAATTGGTGAAGTAAAAAATCGCGGATCCATGGGTTTTTCATGGTTTTTCCAACAAAAACTGCCCATGGATTGGTGGATTGGTTGGAAAATATTGATTGTAAACCATGGCTACGGACCATGGGTACGGGATTCTTGCAAATGTTCCCATCAATCACTTCAACCAAAGTAGGGATATTGAGAATTCACCCTTTCAAAGCTCTTAAGCAATGGCTATAAATGGTTTTATCAACAAAAGGGGGCGTCATAGAGCGAGCATGATAAGGAATTTGGTATAGCTATATATATATATACATATGTATGTAAGGGGATGGCATGGGGAATCTCTCAATTTATGGCTCTCTTAATGCGAAAAACAAGTCTACACCACTGGATTTCAGGAATGATTTTCTAGTCGCCAATATTTCTTGTTTTCAAATGGGCTGGTTTCATGGCAAACTAACACCAATGGGACTGACAATGGTTAAACTGCTTAAACCAACAGAAATCATTTCTATCAAATCATCTCTGCTATACTATGGTGAATGGCACTAATCCATACTACCCTCTGGTAAACGTTTACATAACGAACTGGAAAATCACCATGCTATTCATGGGAAATTTCACTATTTCTATGGTGATTTTCCATAGCAAACTCTTAAATTACCAGAGGGTAATGATGGTTAATGATGGTTAACCAATGATGGTTAATGATGGTTAATGATGGTTAACCAATGATGGTTAACCAATAATGGATATTAATGATGCTTAATAATGGTTAATGGATATTTCTAATGGATATGTCTAATGGAGATTTCATGGATAACAGGAGAATCATATGGTTAATAATGGTTATATAATGATGGTTAGAAATCGAGTGGACACAATGGATGTTTCACCAAAGAATGGATTTCTAATGGATATTCGATGGTTAATGGGATAATCATATGGTTCATGAAAAAGATTGTTGCTTGATGGTTAGTGATGAATAATGGATGTTAATGATGGTTAATGATGGATTTCTAATGGATATTTATAATGGTTACAGCAATGATGGTGAACATTAATAATCATTCATAATGGACAATTATTAATAATCACATTAATGATGGTTAATAATCATTAATAATATTTATTAATGATGGTTAATGATGGTTAATGATGGTCAACATCTTTTTTCATGGTCCAATAGCATCCCATCCGAACGCTGAACCGTAAGAACCGTCACCGGTGCGTTCAACGGCCAGGACGCACCGCACCTCGCTGGACAACTTCTTGGGTGCCTGGAAGGGCAGGGCGCCCCCGCCGCAAGGTGGGCGCTGAAGAAAAAAGAGATTCGGAAAAGCTTCAAATTATACTGGTTGGTGGTTGACCTACCCCTCTGAAAAATATGAGTTCGTCAATGCCAAGGATGACATCCCATATATGAAATAGAAAATAAAAAATGTTCCAAACCACCAACCAGTATATGTTCATATACCAAAAGAAGCAAGTATTGTTTTTCGACTCCAAAAAAAATACCAACGATGTTTAATTCTGAGACTCTGATTTTTCGACTTGACCTTTCCCTTGGGGTTGTGATACAATCCGTGGGATGCTCATCGACCCAGCCGGCCGCCTTCACAGATGTGTTGGAGGTCAGCGACATGGAGCGCCGCAAGTTGCCTTGGCGACTCGGCGACCAACTGGAGCAGCTTCCATCCAGGCTTTTTTGATTCATCCGAGGTTGTTTCAAAATGGGTATTTGATAAATAAACATGCCAAAATTGATTAACCATCATAAGGTTGAACAACCAATCATTGACAAATTTCATCAGCAAAAAGACATGAGATATATATATATATATAAGAGGTTGTTTCTGCCATGTTCTTCATGGTAGAAAAGGAAATTCGGCTGGGTACCTGGGTACCTCAACCAACCGGTCCCCCGAGTCAAAGAATCGGATTGATTTCGCAGGGCAATATATGAACATACAGTAGTATGATCATGTATGGTCATATGTCAGTGTTACTAATCACCTAAATCTATTGAAACATCTTCATATACAATACATACATATATATATATATTATCATATATATATATATATATTATCATATATATATAATTCTATAGAACTCCTTTGAAACTCTGCCGAGCGAATTCTGTGTCGAGGTGTCCCATCGAGTCATCCCAGGCTCGGCTCCCCAACTCTCAGCCTCGGCGATGTTTGATCCAAAATCATTGATACCCGAAAGAGTGGTGCTTGTTCAACTTGGCTACAAAATTTAGAAAGTCCCAGGTGCTGGGACTAACATGTTTGGTGAAACGCCCAAGGACTTTCAAACTCTTTAGTAGAACATAGATATAACCCACCATTTGCAGACCATTTCACTTGGGAAACCATGGTTTTTTCGCCTATCTTGAAACTTCCTGGAACATCCCATGGTTTATCAGTAACCAAAAACAGACACCCTTTGGCCATGCCTCCACTTTTGAGTCACAAAAGTGGCGCCTTAAACCTTCAAAGGGATTTCCAAAGGTGTACTTTTTGGAGTTACCTTTTCAAACTTGATGTGGGACCTCGTGCTTTTCAGGTGCTAGAGTAGATTTTGTTGAAGGATTGTTGTTAGAGTTGAAATCATGGCGTTTCCCATGAAATTCAGCCCAAAAATCTCGGGGTGAAGCCTGTAGTTTTTTTCGTCCCTTCAACCAAGTCTAGAGGGTTTCTACTACCCTCTGGTAATTTAACATAGCTATTGAAAATGGTGATCTATAGTGGATTTTCCCATTAAAAATGGTGATTTTCCATAGCAAACTGTTAATTTACCAGAGGGTATTGGGTTCATTTGGTATTGATCCAAACAGGAACCCCCAGGACCCACCTTCTCTCGAGCCGTTGCAGCCTCTCAGACTCAAAGTGGTTAGTAGAAACCAGGCCGCTGTCTTTTCCATCAGAATCCCTACAAAGTGGTGCCCCCCCCAAATATTAGTTGGTCTATAAACCCCATAAACTAATATAAACTATTGATATATACATCACAAACCCTAGTTCTCGGAGTTGGAAACCAACCTGATGTCATGCCCAGGTCAATGATCAACAGCCCAGAAAAGACGTTCTAGCGGAAGATAGCAAGTAGAAATCAAAAGATCAGATGATATGATAGATTAACCATGATTAACCATGATCACTGTTGGGTGTAGATTGAACTGGACTATGTAAACTATCCATAAGTATCATCATGATGATCTAATTTGGGGTATTAAACATAAACCTCCATCTTGAACCCAGCAAGAAAGGCAAGGCAGAGATTCCTCTCTGGATGAATAACATCATGGCTATCCAGAGCGTTGAAGGAAGATTATGAAAAAGGTGCCATTTGGGTACTCAAAATGTGTCGAAAAAATTGAGACTTCGATTCCAACTTTCCCACGTGATCCTCCGACTCTCCCATCATCTCCATGACACCGTCCCGTCCCATCCATTCTTCGAAATCATGATCTGCTTTCTGGCTTCAACCTCCCGAAAGTAATATGCTCAACACTGGGAGCAAAATCATCATCACCCCAACATATATTAAATTGGAAGTGAAGCTCGTTGAAGAATAGGTTGAACAGTAGAAAAAACATGGTAGTTTGTTATAAACACCAAGCGCCATTACCCTCTGGTAATTTGACATAGCTGTTGAAAATGACCATTTATGGTGGATTTACCCATTGAAAACTGTGTTTTTTTTTCCAGTTCGTTATGTAAACGTTTACTAGAGGGTAGCCATCCCATGAATATCCCATTGAATCACTATAAAATCCCATAAAAAAGTCACTTTTTGAAATTCAATTACCAGTTACCATCCATTAAACATTGGTGTTGGTGTAACTTACCCTCTGGTAAACTAACAGTTTGCTATGGAAAATCACCATGTTTAATGGGAAAACTCACTATTTCTATGGTGATTTTCCATAGCTATGTTAGTTTACCAGAGGGTAGCCATCCCATGAATATCCCGTTGAATTACTATAAAATCCCATTAAAATCCCATTAATATCCCATTGGTGTTGGTGTAACTTACATCAAACACCATGGTCCCAGCCTCTTCCGCTTCCGCTGACAACTTGCTGGCCTTCTCCAAGGCTTTGCCCCAGCCTCAGAATCTCCGTCGATGGGTTTTTTGAGTTAGGGAACCGGAACGCCATGAGTTGAGTCGTTGGAGGACCTTGAACTTTTATAGTGATTTCATGAGATTTTATAGTGATTTCATGAGATTTTATAGTGATTTCATGGGATTTTATAGATGTTATAGTGATTTTATAGTGATTCACTGGGATTCAATGGGATTTTATAGTGATTTCATGGGACAAATGGAGGTTTTTCATCGGGATATGGATGACTGGGATATCCGATCATCAAACATGGCTGGAAAATCCTCTGCAATGATGTAATGGAGATTTATAGCTGGAGAATCCATCGAAGTGGTACCCTCTGGTTATGACTAACATAGCCATGGTATAAATGTTCCATAGAAATAGATGGTTTACCTATTAAAAATGGTGATTTTCCATGGCTATGGCACAAATAACCAGATGATACCAGATGGTAATTGAAACTTCGAACTGTTCGAACTGCTGGTTGAACTTCGACCTTGGGATTGAAAAGGCTTTTTGCCTTGGGAGAGGCGATTCAAATCGTTGCGTTCACCAGGAATCTTGGATTCAACTGGGAAAATGGTCATAGACTATCATAGACATTTTTGATGCATAGGAATTTCGGGGGTACCCCCATTTTCAGATAAAGCCATACTTTCCATAAATACCCTCTGGTTATTTAACATAGCCATGGAAAATCACAATTTTTAATAGGTAAACCATCTATAAATGGGCCATTTCCCATGGCTATGTTAAATAACCAGAGGGTATCTGTTTTTGGACCACCATTCACCACTTCCAACAAGACAAGACGTCTTTGGGAGCCCCGAACGCTCTGCCTCCTCTTCGGTCTGCATGAACATGCGTGCCTGGACGTTTCGTCGAGAAGAACTGGGAGAAGGGGATGCCTTTCGTCAACAGTTCCACAGTCAGATGAGCCATGGTCAATACTCACTATATGGTTGATGGTCATCCCATCCATAATAAGGATCCTTATAATGGTTATTAAAATTCCCTATGAACCATTGGATGACTAGCCCCTATTAATGGTTATTAACCATGAGTATTGACCATGGCTCAGATGGCGACTCAAGTTGACCATCCCAAAATCAGCCATGGGCTGACTGGAAACTCATCGAGGTATAGCTGGGCGCCATGGAACTGACGGGAAGCCACTCCCAGAGCCCCAAATCCCGTGCCTGCATCACACCCTCAATCCTTGGGCAACAAGTCAATGGAGGGTCCCCTGGATTTGTTCACAAGAAAATGACGGCAACCCCCAACGGTCAATGCCGAAAGCTGGAAACCTGGGAAATTGCATGAAATTACATCATCTATACCATCCTGGAAATACGATCTTTTTGGTGGTTACTCTAGATATCTGATATCTCTAGATGCTTCTGGTGCGGTCTCAAATATATTGACTGGTTCATGCAGAATCCACAATGTTGCAGCCAGTTCGGCAGACTTGTCTTTTGCAACAGACTGAACATCCGGCTCTTTATAATCAAACTTCCCACAGTTCCCTTTTTGCTGTCTGTGTGCATGGAAAATATTAACAACCGGGGTCTAAGGGAATGTCCTGCCGCCAGCCTTCAAGTGGTTAAGGCTGTGTCATAATCCGCTTGAGCCTCAAGCACCAAGCGGGGCACACCAAGATGGCTCTTCTCAGCTGCGCTGTGCAATGGTGTTGCGCCAGTTGTGCTTAAGGCTGTGTCACAATCCACTCCAGTCTCAAGCAGAAAGCGCACAACTTCGCAGTGACCATTCTGAGCTGCCATGTACAGTGGTGTTGCTCCATGGTTTGCGTCAGCGCTGTTTCTGTCAACCCCTGACTCAATGGAAAAGCGGACCGCTTCGAGATGGCCCTTCCCAGCTGCCATGTGCAACCGTGTTTCACCTTCGGTGGCTAAGGCTTTATCATAATCCCCCCCAGCCTCAAGCAGCAAGCGCGCAACTTGGAAATTGCTATTCTGAGTTGCAATGTCCAATGGTGTTGCACCACCACTTATAAAGGCTTTGTCAAAATCAACTCCAGTCTTAAGCAGCAAGTGGACCACTTCAAACATAGCCCTTCTCGCCTGCGATACGCAACTGCGTTGCTCCAGTTGGGGTTGAAGCTTTGTCATAGTCCAATCCAGCATCAGGGAGCTCTTTATCAGACCATTTCAACATGGCCCTGCTGAGCTGCAATGTATGAGGGTGTTTCTCCATCACTGGCGGCACAATCCACTCCAGTCTCAAGCAGCGGAGTTCGGCCCCCTCCATCCATGACATGAGGAGTTTGCGGACCCTGCAGCAACGCTTCAAGTGTATCAAGGTCACTGTCCCTGGATGAAACGATCATCCGCTGATCATCTGATCATCTGATCTTCTTCAGCTTCAGGTGCAAGAATTCCAACATCACCAGTTTCACGCGCACGAAATTTGAAGCAACGACATCTTCATCTCGAATTTCGTCAGACGAATCTTCAAACAATAACTTCTTCCGAAATCTGGAGACATCAACCTGAGCTACCAAAGATCATTTCACTTCCTTGGCAGTTTTGCCTCATAGTCATTGACAACTGCCAGTGCCTCACCTACTGCAGAGTACACCCTCAGCACATTGGCTGTGGCTGTGGCAGAAAATGTGGACCTGGTGGACGATGATCTGAATCTTCCAGGCCATGGCCGCCATGGCGGCCATGATATCCGACCCCAACACGAAAAGCCGCCGGGTTTAGGACCACTTCTGAACGTATCTCCCAGTTTGATCCAGTACAATGGTACAACTTCTTTTTTGGTCCCAGCACTTGGATTCTCCCACTTGGTAACTGATGAGTAATCCGGGTCAGCCCCATTTACTTCGTTGATTTTCCCATTCAAACCTCCATTTAGTTCGGGGATTTCCCAGCTAGCCACATTTGATTACCAGAGGCAACTTACTTGGAGGATCATCTGAGTTAGTAGCTCAGTAAGTTGGGTTCTAACCCAGTCATCAATGGATCCCTTAATTAGGGGACTTTGACTCACACCAGGCTTATTAACCACTAACGTCACTAACGATCAATCTCATGATCATCCAAGTAACTGATGGTCACCCATAAAAAATATAAAAATAGTAAAACTGCCCATCACTTACCAAATCTTCATGGATTTTCCCAATAAAAAATATGAAAACCTCCATTTCTTCAGTGCCAAACGATGTTCCTTGAATTTTCCCGAAGCTCCACGGCTCCACGATGCGAAAAACCCAGCCAGGGATTTGTTGGGTTTTTGCCCAGTCACCAAACGGAGACCACTGGGTACTTGTCCAGGTTCACAAACATGTTGGAGCCTCCCAGGTCACAAAAAAAGCCGCGGAAAACAAATCGGAAAGGCGAAGTTGAGCTCCGATAGGAAACAAAAAACCATGGGAAATCAGAAAAGTCGTAGGTCAATGATCTATAAATGGTCCATGTTCACCCATTTTCCAGAGCTATGTCACAAAATGTCACAAATACTGGAATTCAATGGGTGATTGACGCCTTTGGAATGGAGTATCAACGGTACTTTTATGTGAAAAAACCTATCCCCTTCAAGGCCAACCTCAATTTTGCGGGACCCATGTTCACCGTCGAAACTCATGCTTTAACGTACTGAAATGGGGATGAAAAAAGGTCAATATGCAACATTCAATACCCTAAATACCCCCAGTTCGACAGTTCGACACCAACATGTGAATGCATCCTACATCGACTGTGGTGCGTTATTCCACCATGTTCAACCCGAACATCGTGTTCTTAGTTGCATATCCCGTTAGATCCCACTATATCCCATGATATCCGGCAAAATCGTTGGTAAATCTCCCGAAAAAATAGGCCTAAAACCACCATTTTCAGGTACCAATCCGCTCGCCACACTGCACTGGGCGCCTTCAAGCATCACAGGCTTCTCCATCTGCCCCTGGGCGACTCTGGTAATTTCAGATACATAACCAGCAGAAATGAGATCATCTGCTACCAAAATGGTAGTTGCTTATTGTTGTTATTTATTTTCATTGTTGTTGTTGTTGTTGTTGTCGTTGTTGTTGTTGTTCTTGTTCTTGTTATTGTTGATGATATTGTTATTATTATTCTACTTGTGATGATGATTATTATCATTTATGTAGTTACATTTATCATTGTTACTTTTACTTACTATATTATTAATTACTATTAGTACTATATTTGTCCAGTAGAAACATCAACACCGTTTCCAGTGATGTGTCAACCGGACCAAAAATGGGATTTTTATCTCTGGGGATTTCACAGCGATTTCAGCCCGCCCGCCTGGTCGTTGAAGACGAACATCACATCGCCCCGAACTTCCAGGGTCCTGGAACTTCCGATGGTTTTTTTTTGGCTGGTACCCTCTGGTAAACTAACGTAACTATGGAAAATCACCGTTTTTAAGGGGAAAATCCACTATAAATGGCCATTTTCAATAGCTATGTTAAATTACCAGAGGGTAAAATCAGAACATCCATGGAACATGGAGGAACATCTGGGATTTTATCCCCTGAAATGACACTTGGACCGCTGGGAAAATCCATGGGAACTAAGTTCTAAATGGTGGATTTTCCAGGCCATGACCAGAAGGTGGATCACAAAATCCAAGCCAAAGCTCAAGAAATGATGCAAAAAACATGCTGTTTTGCTGACTGGATTAAGAAGTTGCCCAGAGCGAATGGATTCTTCGTTGGGATTTAGGGAGTTCTGTTTAAAATGATGTTATATTATGTTATATTCCCCTAAGATTGAAGTTCCCAAATGGAGCAAGGAAATATCCTGAGAATATCTGAAGAAATTTAGGCAACGGATAGGCACCATGATGGTCCCATAATATCCGGATCGTAGTTTTCCATTGCCATTCAAAAGATGTTCTTACTCATGATATCAATGATATCGACTATCCATTCCCCTCTGAAAAAAATTGAGATAATTCAGATAGCTACTGGAAATTCCCATTTAGTTCGTTGATTTACCGAACTTTTTCCAATGTTGGGATCTTTCCAGTTCGAAAAATGTCAACGTTTACCAGGCCGGGTAACCATGAAAAAACCCTTCCGAAGGCCGAAGGCATGCGCCTGGGCTGTGCCTTGCCTCCGTCCGTGCGCCGGAAGAAGTTGGCCTTGCAACTGGGGTAGGCCTCGGTTTTTACGGCGCGGTTTGAAGCGCTGGAGGCTGGGGGGAGGTGTTTTGATCGAAGCGTTTAAAAAGGCAGCGGCTTCCTGCCTTGAATGATGATTTGAAAAGATTGAAATGGTGGTTTAAGATGTTTAAGTCGGAAAAACGATGATTGTCTTGATGACTGGAAAATCCAAGATCTGTGCTCTTAATAGAATGTTGATGATTTGTCATGGATTTTTTGACGGATTTCGATAATTATTTTAAGTGTCTGAAAATGAGGGAAAAAAACATGTTTGTTGGTTGAATGCCCATTTTTCTTGGTTAACAATCTGGGACCCTTTTTCCAAGCCCGCATCATTCTGATGCTTCGTGCCGCGCGCCCGCGCCTCCTCGTTCGCCACAACCTCGCGCGGCAACACCGAGGCAGCTTGCCACTTCAAGATCGCCTTCATTGACGGCGACGGGAATTCCCCTGTGGTGATGACAAGGAATATGATGGGAATATCCCGTTGATATTTCATGGGATGGTTTTCAGAGAGCATGAAAAAGTTGAATTTAATTGAAGCATGAAACATGATTGACCAGAGGGGTCATTGACAAAACGATGTGGAAAGCCAAGGGTTTCCCGATCGAAAACGATTTACAATTGCTGGGTGTTCCATATCATTCCATATCTATGTTTTGTGGGTACCACCGAAAAATTGCCTTTTTTGATACCCCAGCCAGAGATTATCTATAACAGCTTGTGCAATTTTTGTTGTGTCTGTATAAGTTAGACAAACCTCCAAATGAGCAAATGGGAAAAGGTGAAGGTGTTTAAGGGGTACTGAAGGTCACACGTTTCCAACGCAAACCGCTCACGAGTTTGAAGACGTTCACGAGATGATTCCATGCACTTTGTTGTAGATGTGATCAAGACATTCATCATTACATTCGTATTAATTTTGGAGATTGCTGGCGGATACTCTGGAACGTGGGACTATCATAACAGATGAGCAACCAAAAATCTGGGCTAGCGTGTGTATCTCTGCATACACTGAAATAAGCAGCAAAATTAGAGTTTCGCCCAAGGAAATAGATGCAATTCGATGTAGTGATGTATCTAACTATGAATTGGTATATGACTGATACGACTTAAATGTTACCCCATGGCATCCCCACTAGACCAAGAAGAAAGCCCCACCCACTTTTCACCGCTGTTGGTGACTAACTATTTGTATATATATATATATATATAAACATACATATTTGTGTATATATATATATATATAGTTTTTATTATCTTTGTTATTATTATGTAATATATATATATATACCATTATTATTATAGATATACAGTACATCAGATCGTACTTGAATAGTTGCGCTATGATACTAGAATGACTAAACAATCCTGATTATACCCCCCCTTACTGCCGCAGCGTTTTAAACGGACGCGCCTCTGTGGCAGAATGCCGCTCGGGGCACACGAAACCTTCCCCCATTGTGAACGCGTGGGTTCTATTCATCCACCAGTGGGAAAGGACCATCGCTGAAACGCGAAACGCTGGATGTTGGGAGGTCTTAGTTGGGGGAACCAGTAGATTTATATTATATAATATATATATACATAGTATGTACGGATATGTGTCCGCATGTCCTTTGACGCTTCAACATGGTGTTCCACCGTGTTCCCCCATCTTTGATTCTAACAGTCCAGCGGTGATCTTCGGCCATGGAACCTGCCATGGCTCCAAAAGTGCTGGTGATGCAATTCGCGGCAATCCTCCAGCTGCGCAGCTGGTGGACTTCCCAATGTTTCCCTCTGGTAAACTAACATAGTAATGATAGTAATGATGGTTAATGATGGTTAATAATGGTTAATAATGATTAATAATGGTTAATGATGGTTAATAATGGTTAGTAATGATTAATAATGGTTAATGATGGTTAATAATGGTTAATGATGGTTAATAATGGTTAATAATGATTAATAATGGTTAATGATGGTTAATAATGGTTAATAATGATTAATAATGGTTAATGATGGTTAATAATGGTTAATGATGGTTAATAATGGTTAATGATGGTTAATAATGGTTAATGATGGTTAATAATGGTCAATAATGATTAATAATGGTTAATGATGGTTACCCTCTGGTAAACTAACATTTTGCAATGGAAAGATCCACCATGCTATTAATGGGAAAATCCACGATTTCGACTGGGCCATGTTCAATAGCAAACTGTTAGTTTACCAGAGGGTTGGTCTTTTTTTTGGGCGTTTCGTTGTTTCGAAAATCTGGAGATTTTTCCGAACATCGGAATTTTAAGGGTGTGGTTTGAAACCTCGAAATTCTATTCCGAGACCTTGGAGTGTGACAATCCTCTAGCATTGGGCTTGGTGCTGGACCCGAGTGGTTGGCTAAAATTCCGAGAATGGATTACAATGATCCCCAATTCATATGGCAGTGTGTCAAAACCTTGTACCCCTGGTGAACATCAGAATAGCTGGTAAATGGATGTTCATCCCACTAAAAATGGTATCTATAGGTATTGACCCATACCCATATAGGTAGGGGAATACCCTCCCCCATAATCATCAACAAGGTGTTAGCCACTGCTCAAGTATCATGTGCTTTCCCTTTGGCTGAGCCCAACAAAAAGCACCAAAAACATCCAATGGGGGCAGCAAAGTCAATCCAAGGGAGTTTCACATCCGAACTGGGTCTAAGTTCCATGGGTTCCACCCCCTAGAGTTAGATCTTTACCCTCTGGTAAACATACAAAAAGCTATTAAGAATTGCCATTAAAATAGTGGATTTACCCATTAATAGCATGGTGGATCTTTCCAGTTCGCAAACTGTTAGTCATTACCAGAGGGTAACCATCATTAACCTCCCATCATTAACCATCATTAACCATTATTAACCATTATTAACCATCATTAACCATCATTACTATCCATTACTATCCATTATTAATCACTAACCATCATATTCCCACATCTTCCCCATCCAGTCTTCGCCAACTCCTAAAGCGCCGGCTGCGCGCCACTTCCCGGCCCTGGAAGGCTGGTTTTGGGAAAATCGACACGGGAAACCATGGGGTTTTCTGCATGGAAAATATGGGGGTTAAACCAATACCATCTGGTTATTTAACATAGCCATGGAAAATCCCCAAAATAAATGGAGGTTTCTAGCTGGGCAAATCATCTATTTCTATGGGCCATCTATACCATGGCTATGTTAGTCATAACCAGAGGCTAATTTTTCCCTTAAACCAATGGAAAATCCATGGCCGTTCCTGGCCTAAGTTCCTGGCGTTGGCTATGCATAACCCACTGGGCAATGTATTACCTATTGGAAAATGGCCAATGATACTGTTCGCAAACTGTTGAATTATAAGAGGGTGTGAAAACCATTGAATATATAATATTACTATATATATGTATATGTATAATGTATATATATATAGTTACCCATATCTTCATCCCACTATATCACCGTTAAATCTCATAAAGTCGCCATTAGTGGTAGTTGAACGGGCTAAGGGCTACGGAAAACAATAATGTTTCTATGTTCATATTCTTCTATGGATTTCTATCCGTTCAATGTCGCACATGAAGATCCAGGTCCAACCCAATGACATCGAAGAAATCAGGTCAGTTTCTCCATGTTCATTACTTCTTCAACCCCATGTAGCTTAAGAAGACAACACCAAACTCGGAAAACGTATAGAACATATATTCCAGTGGTATTTGCGGTTTCTTCACCTCAGTTGTTTCACCTCAGGTGTCTTCTTCACCATGTCTTCACCACACCTTCTCATGCGCAATTTCCTGATGAAAGACCGAACGCTTCATGGCCTGGATGCGGTGATACAAGGAGCAGCTGGAACCAGCTTGGCCAATGTCATGAGGGGCGCTAACTAAAATTGATCAACCAACAACTTCATTCAATCCAAGGGAGGTTCCAGACGCAAAGTCTAGGAATAAATATAAGAAATTAAATTCACAGACACACCAAAAAAAAACTGAATTTATGTTTTTTTGTTTTTCCGATGTTTTAGGACACGCCAATGACATTTTCTCCTGTCCCGAGCAGCCGCACGTCCCACTTGCCCAAATCCTTGGCCAACTGTCCCGCCGCCTGGGAAATTTCGTGGAACCCGATGCTAACGGGAAAATCAACGGGATGAAATGTGTAGACTTCTGATGGCACTCACTTTTCTTCAGCGGATCTGGTGTCTCATGAGTCCTTATCCCGGTCATAGCTTTGCTAGCCTGAAACGCTCACAGCCAACCAGTGAGGCAAAACACAAAACACA
>Ga0126342_10006099_pt1 | contig 21293 bp, 17 predicted proteins | sample Cyp1metagenome_FD_92528 | JGI IMG/M metagenome (GOLD analysis project Ga0126342, IMG submission 92528) | Coral microbial communities from Lord Howe Island, Old Settlement Bay, Australia - Cyphastrea 1 metagenome | ecosystem: Host-associated > Invertebrates > Cnidaria > Coral ...
TGTATGTATGTGTATGTATGTGTATGTATGTGTATGTATGTGTATGTATGTGTATGTATGTGTATGTATGTGTATGTATGTGTATGTATGTGTATGTATGTGTGTGTATGTGTGTGTATGTGTATGTATGTGTATGTATGTGTATGTATGTATATGTATGTGTATGTATGTGTATGTATGTGTATGTATGTGTATGTCTATGTATGTCTATGTATGTCTATGTATGTCTATGTATGTCTATGTATGTCTATGTATGTGTATGTATGTATATGTATGCATATGTATGTATATGTATGTATATGTATATGTATGTATCTGTATATGTATGTATATGTATATATATGTATGTATATGTATGTATATGTATGTATATGTATGTATATGTATGTATGTATATATATATATGTATGTATATGTATGTATATGTATGTATATGTATGTATATGTATGTATATGTATGTATATGTAACATGTATGTATATGTATATATATGTATGTATATGTTTGTATGTGCATGTATGTATGTATGTATGTATGTATGTATCTATGTGTGTATGTATGTAACTAATTATTTATAATGTCTTATAATGATGATAGATGCTGATAGATGTTGATGCGTCTTACTTAAATGGAATCACACAATCACTGGTGCATATCAAATCAGAGCTCTCATAAAAATGGGAGGTTGTCAGGTGATGACCCCGCGGCGACAAGTTGAGTCTTTTCCATCTTCAAGCGCAGCCGTCGCCTTCGTGGCCTATGGCCATGGCTTCCGTTTTGCCCTGGACATCTCTATGTGCCAATTCAGTGGCCGCTGAAAGACATGTCTTCAGCCAGAAAACCCAACAACACCAGTCAACATCATAATGTTATTATATAACACATTATATTATATAGAAGTGTGTGTGTGTGATTAGTATATCATGGATTTGGATATCTCTTGGGCCAATTTTTGACCTTATGTACAAAGCGGGAAACAAACCTATGACATGACCATGTGATATGGCTCCCTGCAAAGATCTAGCGAAAAACGCCCTATGCTTCAAAAACATGACGGCTTGTTGCTGCAATGTTTAATGTCTGAATGCGCTGAGGCGCTGAGATCATGGAATATCATGGAATATCATGGAATTCAAAACCTTAGAAGTATCGCTAGTCTATGCGTGTGGTCATCGGCCCGCTGTCGCCAGCCTGAGTTGAATGCCCCGAATGGTTCAGCTTTGAAGCCACAGCAAATCATGGCAGGGTGTCATGGCAGCGTAGGAGTGCTGGCGATGGCAGTCAGTGCCATGGACAGCTTTGATGTCCTGCGTTTCACTGCGATGGGTGTTCGCCTTGGTGGACTCTGAGATGTGTTGCAAACAAGGAACAAAAAATGAAAAAACAATGCACAAATGGACAATGGATGACAATGGAATCTATATATAATGGTCCACTGCCTAAGAGTGTCCATGCACTGGCGGTGGTCCCCAAATGCACCCTATAAATGATGCTGCAAGTTTCTATGCATTCTGTTGTCTTGCGGGTCTTGTCCCTACAGCACCATATTTATACATTTGGTTGGTTTTGGCCACCGGTGACAAATGCAATCACACAATCAGACTGGTTTCAGAATTTCACGCAGCCTGGCGGCGACATTTTGTCGGCGTCTGTCAGCACCTCTTCCCTCTGTATCCTGTCTTGCCGTCTAGCGCACCAGAGTCTTTGCTTCTCTTGCGCCACAAGCTCTGCCCTTTCACACTTCCGCCTAGCAGATCTAGCAGGGCTGACTCTACACGTTCCAAGAGGGTTGAAGAGGGTTGAAGATGGTTGAAGCATTGCGAACTTGCCATGTCCGGCTGCATATGTCTGGCATTCTGGCATGAGGTTTCAGCCACAGTTTAGCTGTTTATGGCACGCTGCCCATCAAGAATAAATGAGCAAAAATCATGATGCACAAACGGGGGCGCAATCAGGATATCACAACGGGGTCATTCAAGTCGACACACATGTTCCCAAAATGTTCCTAAAGCTTTCAACCCCCCTAGGCACCATGATGCACCCATAGACTGCCTGAGTGCTTCCTCGAAAGTTTCCCTTTGTGTTTCTTCTCTTCGGCGTTGGCGTTCAATGTCCATCGCGCGGTTGATATCTCGCAGGGACGAGAGCCTGGGTCACAAAAATACAAAACGGACTGACATCAGGCGACACAAAAGTATGCAAAAGTGGGAAAACACTCCAACCTTTGATGCATATCTTATTTAATCTAATCAGCCTCAAGTGTCGCAAAGCCTGGGGTTCCAGGTGCCGAAGGCGATAATGCAATTACATGCAATTACCTGATCCTCAAGCCTCGAGACCCATAACACATTGTCGGATCACACAGGTCCCGTGCAAGTGTGCTGTGTCGGAAACTGTTCGTTTTCTGCTTGTCAGAGATGATTCCACATGGACGAGTAACATTTAAAATTTATCTACATACGGCATCATATGGCACAATACATCGCTGTAATTCGCTGCGCATCTCTACCTCTCTCACCCATTGTATGCATGCACATCTTCTCTGCTCGCGGTTGAGCACGAATCACTATAGTCCCTAGCCCATATCCGAATATTTCCTCCATTCATTGTCCTCCTCACTTTCCAGCCAGGGACTCACGTTGAAGCTCTCTTTGCTTCATTTGCTGCATCTTGCGCTCTTCCGCGCGTCTCTCACGCGCCTCTTGTCGCTTCGCAAGCACAGAAGTGCGCGCTGCTTCACGCTGGCATGTCTCAGCTTCTCTGAGCTGGCGCTTCATCATAGCCTGGCCATGGAAAAACATGGAGGCAGCGAGCCAAACAAAGAAATGTATTGACTATTATTGACATTAATTAACCTCTTGAATGTCACTTGTCAGCATTCCAACAGGTGCCGTGCAAAAAAAAAAAATGTTCTAGAAAATCTTATAATATCCTATAATCCTTCTTGGGCCACGGCAACCTGTTTATGGGTCACAACAACTTCTGCAGGACCGGATGTATTGATCTAGGCTGCATCTTCATCCACCTTACGCTGTCAAGTGGCTCTGGTTGTCCAAAATCTGGGCTGGGGCAACCGGGTAACCCATGATTATTGAATTTATTGATAGGATATGACTTGTAGTTTCGAGATGACAATGGCGCACTCATGGCCCATTCCCAGGCGCCTGCAATGATCGCTTAGCCGCCTCCTCCTGTCGCTGCGAGGCCTCAGATTGCAGGCGTTCACGACGCTTCTCTTCGCTTGCAAGTCGCTTGGCATTCTCCGCATGTCGCCAAAGCTCAAATTGTTGAAGTCTCTCGATACCTTTGGCACGGGAAAGATGGGAAAGGTCATGCTGCATGACTGCTTGACATGCGAGTATGTTATGATTAATATTGATTATATGTACATATTACAGATGGGAGAGAGGTTCTCGAATCTGATAGCTGTACCGATTGTTTAACAGATTTGAAACAGCACAACCTGAACCAAGACAGCACCAGCAAAATCATTCTTGTCTATGTCCTGCTACAGCTTTGCGCTCGCTGTCTGTAGTTCGACTCCTTGCTTCCGCTGCTTCCCAGTGAGTTTTGTCGATAGATCTGTGCCGAGCCTTGCCTCCCTGCTGTCGGTGTGGTGGCCGAAGACACGGCAGGGGATGTGGCTCGTGATTCCGCGGAACAGGTGGCATCACCAGCCATGTCCTCCAAGTGAAAACTCAACAACTATAGTCTGGGATTCCCAGACTTGAATTGTATTATAAATACGGAGAAATTTACAGGAACCCCGGTAAATGGGAGCTGTGGATTTTCCATGATTTTCCCGTAAACCAATCCAGCAAAGTTGATACATCTGATCCACAATAATAATAATATAATACAGCACGCCAAACATTGAACTTGATTGAACTGAACTTTGTCTGTCGTGTCACGCTTTCCCTGGGTTCAGTCCTCTGAAAGATCCAGGCATGGCAAACATGGGATAGAAAGTCTGAACCCGTAATGGGGCTTCGGTCGGCTTTGGTCGGCTTTGTGTGTTTGAAGCGCCATCAGACTTTAAAAGCTAATCTGGGAAACATGTTATGTACCCATGTATAGACCCGCGTGGCTTGTGGCATAACATTCATAACATGACAAACGCATACAAATGCATCGATCCTTCCTACTAGCCTGCTCTTAGGAGCTACTCTCATGTGGCTTGGGGTGCAGTTGCGTGCAAATTGAGGTCTCCAGATCTTCAAGCAAATATATCTTATGTATTTCCAACAATGGGGCCTGTGGCATGTGGCGTAGTCAGGCTTGTTGGCTCCGCAGTACAGAGACTAGCTTTGCGCACTTCTACTCCATCCACGTTTTTTCCTGTTCGTCAAAGAAGGTGGCCCATAAATTGACAAGGGTAACAATCAAGCATTTCAGATCATTTCAGGATATGGTTTACGTCTACGTCTTTGGCCCACGAATGCCCAGGACACATAAGAGTGGCGATGGGACTTCGACCTTTTTTCCCCTGCACCTTTGGAACTTGGAATGAGGTGGCGTAGCTCATGTGACGTGTGCAACCCAACTGGTATCTGAGCATTATAAAAGAAATAAACAAGGCATTTGTTGGATTCTGTATGATTCTGTACATACCTTGCAGAGGTGTCAGCTGGCTTTATCCCACAAGGCGGGTTTATATATATATTACCTCTCTCTCTATATATATAGATACAGTATATATATACATATTCAAGCACATCTCAATATTTTTTCTAAGGTGGGACAAGTAGTATAAGTATGTATAAGTACCTAGGACATCTTTTATCATATATGTTTATACAACATGTTTTAACACTGTGTCAAAAGAAGATCCTGAATCAAAGTCTAATGTCTTCTTGCATCTTCTTGCCCAATTGCCATCGCTTTGGCAGTTTGATGAGTTTGCTGCCATCTGCCATGGCACCTCAAATGGGAACCTTGTTCGCGGAAATCTGATGTCGAAGAGGCCGGCACGCCACATAGCACCTGCGGCTCGCGGTTGTGGCTGCACATCACCCTGTATGCCCAGCGCATCCCAGCGCAATTAAATGTGATTCCCGCCCATGCAGCCATACCCAGCCATACCCAGCCATACGACATGCCCCAGCCTCCCATGCAGTCTTGAGAGTCACTGGAACGCTTGCGATGGCACTCCCAGCGAAAACATCAGGCCGTGACAGCATCTGATGCAGGAAGGGTGTGGCCACCGGTCCATCCAAATCCAAGAGAACGTCGGCACCAGCCTCCCAGTGGAAGATGAGCAGCGGTGGGAAGTCTCGTGCCCCTGCCACTCAAAGGAGTTGTTTTTAAGCATCGGAAATCCGAGATGTCTCTGGAATCCATTGGAATCCATTGGAATCCAATGAAACAATCAATATGAAACAAACATGTGTTCATCAGATCGTCAGAAAAGTCATCGCTGCTCTTCATTGATTTGCAATCAAGCATCCCTCCATCTTGGCTGTTGCGTGGGACCTCAGCACCTGCAAATCGTGAAGCCAGATTTGCTAGAGCCATTATGGAACCTTTGAATGTGCCAATGGCACACCTACTGGCCGGCTCCAATCCTTTTAGGCAGAGCCTTATCCCCACAGATCTTGTGGGTCAAATCATGCAACTACAATGCATAATATTGCATAATAATATAATATGATACATACATATGATAATCAATCGTATCACATGTCACTTGATGATGTCACTCAGTGTCACCTGGACCATTAAATGCCTTCCTTTAAAGCACTTAGAGCACCCGCCTCCCGACTCTCTGCAGGAAAAAGTTTGCCCATAATCATCGCAAATGCATCACTCCCAAGCTGGCTGAGCAGGTCAGCACCGACACCCTCTGATTCACTTCGACGGATCCACAATGACCGACCTTTCCGAACTGGGGAACGATTGCAACAGCTCTCTCTGGGAGACTTTCTTCGTTTTCTTTTCACCACTACTGGTGCCACACAAACCAGCTGTCTCTCACAAAGAATCATCAGGATTAGGCTGCGACACGTGCGCTGCATATCCAGATATGATCACACTATATGTACTGTATGTGCAACAAGGCACTTTTAGTACACCCGGCAATTTGCAAAGTCAAGCTGCCGCAGTAAATTGCCCCTGAAAGCTTCAAAAGCCACGGCAAGCGCCAGGAAACCGCTATTAGTCTCGCCATTTGTCGCAAACATGGCAAAGACAGCAGTAGCAATGACATAACTACCGCCAAGCTCATGGCTACGTAGTGCAGCCATGGCCAAACCATTCGAAGTACCTTTCAGTCGGTATCAATGTTTAGTTTAAGTGTGCTCTGGCAAGATTTTTGGAGAAGGATTTTCTCCTTCACAATTCGAGGCGTCTGCATTGTACAGAAGGAGGGAAGAAGCCAACTGAAAATTATAAGTTTATATACAAGCGCCAAAAAACCTCTTGTAAAGCCAGAGATGCCTAACAAGTACCAAAAGGATCAAGAAGGGTTTGAAAGATTTGTTCTGCAAAACTGTAGCCGCTCAGGGGCTGAACATGTTTTTGCTGCGACACAGCAGGGGGCACATATCCACACTCGGTCACCGCAAAGAGCACCAGGGGCAAAGATACACGAGCGCCCCCAGCGCCCACTGTCAATGACAAATCTGCAGTAGAGAGACAACCCAAGAGTGCTGCCAAGGCAACATGGAGTGACCTGCCGCCACGGGATCTCTGTCTGTTTGCATATCTATGTCTATATGTATATGGAATATGGAAGTAGAGTAGCATATGTATTGGTATAAAGAGAATGAAATAATATAAAATACAGTAAGTGTACATAATATCGATATAACTATACGTGTGTATATATATAATGCTTTATATATGGCAATGTTGTTTCACCATATACCATATGCGAGTACTGCATCCAGCCCAATCCAAGTCCAACGGCCCAAGAGTTATCTGCATACGGACATCTACGTCTACGTACTAATCTTGCCTGCACGCATTGAACCCTTCACGTGTTCACAATGGACCACAGCCGCCAGACTTAGTGCAACAAAGTTGCTTTGCAACTCTTGCCCTTGGCGCTGGAATTTGGAAATTGAGACCAATTGAACACAGGCTCCCACCCAACGTTTGACTAGGAATGCTCCATTGGTTCACATGAACCTGCAACATAGAGTCAGTAGCAAACTACAATATTGGCTGGTGAAAAAGCACATCAACCAAGCATCCCAAGGGTGTGAAAAATCCATTGGACGAGGACGTCTATCACCAGCAGCGTCAAGATAAGCGACAAAATCGCTTCCTTGGAGAGAGAGACAGACTGGCAACCCAAATCAACAACTGCCCACATTGCTCTGCTCACTGTGTGCTCACTATTGCTCACTGTTCTAATAGAACCTATGGGAGTTCCAAGAGAAGGCTTAGCACTGCTGCACATCGGTACCGTCTCCGGAAGAACAGGCAATAGGAGAAACAGCAGCGGCCATGTCGAGACCGAAAAATCTCAGTCACTCTCACTAAGCGCAGCTCGTCGCGCTGATCACTGCCCCCTGCAAAACGACAATGGGGTCGTGGGGTTATGCGAGCCCCTCAATCTGCTCAGGTTTTTGGTCGGTCATCTCAACTGCGTCGTTCTTATCTAACTTTAAGATGGCTGTCTATTCATCCACATTGCTGACAGTAAAAATGTCTGATTTGGTGGCTGATGTTCATTAAACCTCTGAGGTGCCAAACATCTGCAACCCCAGACCTTCGCTGAAGTAGGAGAAGCCAGTGGCACTCACCCACCAGTAGCCATACCCATCCTAACACAGCAAGCCATGTAGAATATCAGATAACCTTGAGGCAGTGAAGAGCAAACTGCTTAAACTCTCAACTGCAAAATGCAGCAAATGAATGAGTAATTATTTGGTATAGGAGGCTTTGGACTGGAAAGGCTATATACTATATACTTTGAGCTGAACATATTGATTCATGATTCATGCAGTCCCTAATCCAGGTCACCCTGGCTGGCTATACGATCCAAGCTGCATGCAAATACTTGCCCCATGTCCACTTCCCACATTCGCTGGCGCTCACCTCAACATGGTTGAGATTGCAAAGAAAACAGAAGTACTGTAAGTTCTTCCAACATCTTTCAACACTGTATCATAGGCAAACATATGTATGAGTATCATCAGCTGCATCATATGTATCATTGTATCATCCATGAATCTATATGATGAGTCTAATCTGTGCGTGTTCGTGTGTTCCTTGCAGTATGTTAGTATGTGGCAACTGGAGGCATCTTGTGGAAAGTGCAATGCGGAATTGTACTTGTGTGCGTCTTGAAATCAGGGCATGGATAAACCATGATAAACCACAGGTTCAGTGCTTTCGAAATGCGCACAGGTCCTCTCAACACAGTCAGGAACAAAGATAAACATGCCGCAAACCAGGCTTTTTCGGACAAAAAGACATGGGATCCTCTGTCGACTTGGATGACTTGGGCAAAGGGATGCAGCTTGGCAAGCGGCGGTAAATGCAATGACTGCTTGCACGCATCTTCTGAACTTCACCTGCTGCAGGACTGGGTCCGGAGCTGTTTGCAATCCGTACGACAGGTCGACACCATTCCGCCAGATTGTAAGCAATTTGGATCAATTTGGAAACTATTTAAACCTGTTATGGGAACATGACAATTCATACAATTGCATACAATCGCTCGTTGCATCTTGTATTGTATTCAAAGTCTTTGCAAGGCAAGTCAAAGCAAATTAGGCCACTGGGCCTTTCACGCTCAAACATCCATTTTCTTTGGACAAACTACGAGAACTCGAATAACATGCGCATTTTCTTAAGAAAAGACTGTAGGTTCAATGGTTCAACCCCTTGCTGTTTCCCGGGAACGAGTCAGTGTGTTGTTACTTTTGTTTCTCTGCCCTTTGTACATATCTTTCTGCATGTTTTTGCTGTGGTCGCTGAGTGTACCTCAGCAGCTCAATGTTAAGCCAACGTGCTGCTAAGTTCAAAATCAATGCCAGGGATCCCAGGGATGCCTCCTCTTTGAGCTCCATAACTCACTCCGCCCCTTTGTGCGGTGTCCGACGGATTTGAGGCTTGCGTCAACGCAGCGCGGCAGCTGAGATACCGTGGGGTACCAATTCTCGATGGCTCCAACAGTTTCAACCGAATTGACGAATGTAGACTAGCGAGCGCTCAGGAGCATTCAACCAATAAGCTATATAGTCCTTTCCCATCTTTTCCGATGATGTGAAATGCGAGAAGAAAAACACGGGCACCCTGTTGTCACATGACTGCAATCTCTCTCTCTCTCTCTCTCTCTCCATCGCCATCTACATGACTGCAATCAAATGCCCCCTTTTTCCGTGTACCATTCTTGTACCCTGTCCTTGCCTGCATGAGGTCGGTCAAACGAGCGCATCTGTGACGGAATGCGTGCAACCCGTCTCGCACCCACCCACCATCGTGCAAATTCTTCCAGACTTTTCAATGAACTGCATGCAAATTCTCAATTCATCACTGCCCTGGGCAACTATCCTCCATGCCGGGGAAATGTGAAATGAAAACACTTTTTAAAGGCCTGAGTACCATGAAAAACCGTCACGTGCCTGCACTCGGCTGGTGCCCAGCCATGACCGCGAGAGTTCAAGCAACACAGATCCGCTGGTGGCTAAGCTGAGGGCTATAGTGTAGGCAGCGTAGTGGTGGAACAGTGATGTTGATGGATATAATATCATAAATCATTCACATTATATTGTATATATATATATATTGTATCATATTGTATTATATTAACATGCTGGCGGTGAGTTAGATTTTTTGATTGTACAATATTGATGGTTGATAGTCCATCTCCATCTTGCACCTTATGTTGCAAGCATGTGTCCTCTACATTCCTCTATAATTATACAGTATTCCACTTGTCATGGGGCTGAGTAGTGTGAAGTGCTTGCATATGTCGTCCTAGATGTACGGACTAGACAGGCATCATGAGAGTGCTAAGCAGCTAAGCAGCTAAGCAGGCGTGGCTAAGCGGTGCTGAATTCAAGCCCCCACAGATCCCCTCACGAGGCGAGGCTCACAGACTCGACGTGTCAAATGGACCGACAGACAATCCAAAGGTCCAAAACATGTTGAAGAATTTGTTGAAGTATGTCCAACGCACTTGTGAAGACTGTGAAGTTGTGAACAAGGCTGCCGTGTCATCTCCATCACCCTGACAGGTTTCTTTTTGACATCCACCGCAAAGCAAGAGGATGCCTTAACATGCATTTGGCCTACCGAAATTTGGCAAACCTTTTGGGGGTCCGCAGCGAACCCTTTCCGGGTGTGGGAACAGCTTTGGCGTCAGTATATAACCAAAGAAACTGTGGACGTATTTGATGGCTGTTAAGCCACACCCAAACAAAGGACAAAGCAAAGCCAGTGGAGGTGTGCAGAGCCTGGCAACGCGCCCTCTGCTTATCTGGCCGTCGCCTTCTCAATCTTGGAGAGGAAAAAAATAGTCAAGACAAATGAAAGCATTGCTGTTGATAAAGTTGCAAAAGAGATTTTCTTCTTTGCAGCCCTATCTATTGTGAATAGTGCTAATTCGGGCCATTCGACTCCTGGTTTCTTTTATCGCAAGTGGCAAATGGAGATTATATAAGTTTGACAGTTTCGATATGACCTTTCCTATTGATTTGATCAACACAACATCCAGGTTCACATGCAAATGATGCTATGACAGAAGAAACTGCAATACCATGTGCCTCCAAGTCTGACCTGTGAAGAAGTCATTGAATAAAAGAGCTGCAGTTTCCTCTGCTAACTGTCTCAAACTGCTACTGCGGCACCATGCTCACATATGCTCACTTTGCACAGGTGCTGTCCCAAGTTCGAGATCTATTTTGAAAACATATCTTCTATCGATAGAATCGATAGCTCAAAAAGCCACAGCAAACAACACGCGGCTTGGCGTGGATTCCCCTCTCCCCTGGCCTGCATCAAATTGAGCGAAGCATCACACTTCGCTATGCCGACACAAAGCTTTCACTGCCCCCTCGGCTCAACGTCTGTAAGATCTGTAAGGAGATGTAAGGAGTGTCTGAACCCCGTAGAAACTGAAATTATGTGAGAACCTTCTATGACATTCTTAATGACAATGACAATGGCCAAAAATTGCCAATAATTACCCACACAAGTTCATGCCCGTGAGTCCTGTGAACATGTCTACATTTATCATCATTTATCAACCACTCTCTGTAACAATAAACCATTAAGCAAACCAATTTGTGATTCTTGTGGTTTTTGATGGTTTTTGAATATCTGAATATCTGTCGATATCTGTTGTATTTGTGATGACCTCCTGCGCCAAGGTTCTGCGAAATGGCTCTCCTCTTTCAAGTTTTCGCCTGGCTGTTTTGGACTGACGGCCTCTGCTCCATGCCGTTTCCCTTTCTGAGTTCCAAGCCTTTGGTGGCTACCTCCATGGAAAACAGAATTATGACAAGTAGTCCTGATTCAGGCGATCTTTATGATCTATATATATTTAAAAAAATATGCGCATGTTTATCTATTTCTATCATAGAAATCTATTTGTTGTTATCATCTTACATATATGTTGCAGATTAAACTATTAGATGTAATATATGTATCTAATTGTATCTATTTCTTCTCCATCTTGGTCGACCTCGCATCATCGTCCACTCCCAAGGGAGCCTGGTTGACGACCTTCCAGGCAGAAACTTAGCATCTCCTGGCATAGGGCTTGCATCGTGTTTCCACCAGCAAATGCTGGAAAACTATGGAAAACTGAACTCCAAGTCCAACAAGTTTCAAGACGTTTCAAGACGTTTCAAGATTGAAGATGTTTGAAGTTTGAAGTGTCAATAAGTCAATGGCGTGCAACAAACCAGGGCAACTTCAACGCTTTCGTAGTTCAACCATGTTCAACCTCATAGATCCTAATAGATCCTCATAATAGATACTTAATGAATCTTAATGACTTAATGGCTTAATGATACTTAGAGCATCTTGGAGCACTGTTTTGCTCACACGGCACAGCACAAGCGGTGAAGCCAATTCCTTCTACTGCGTGAAACAACGTGCACCAGGTGTGTGCAATCTCTCATAGAGCAGTAACCTTCGCAGCATGTTCCACCAAACAGCTTTGTTGTCCGTTTTGGATAAACAGTGCCCTGAGAAGTTGCACACTATCAAACATGCAAACCGTTTGCTGCCAACTAGTGGCCCTAAGCTACTCAGAACCATGCTTTCCCCTTCCGCCAGCTACTCAGCCTAGTCCCTCAATTTCAGGAAGAAGCGTTTGATCATCCTGGCTTCCTGGGAAACGGTTCTCTTGCTCGCTGCATCTTCACTAGCAGCCTCAACCACATTGATGGATGTCCCGATGTTCTTTCCAACTTGGTCTGCAGAGTCGAGGAATGCGATGATATCATCAAAGACCTCGTCATTGAGCACTACCATGTTCTTTGCCAAGGTTTCGGCAAGTGCCAGCATACACCTCTTGGCATAGTACCAGGTGTCCACACCGATCTTCTTGTCATACGGCTCCAGGGACTTGATAATTCTGCTAATTCCAAATTCAAAGTTGCCTTTGGTGCAGTACAGGGTGCCGATGACAAGATTGATGATACAAAGGTGATAGACTGGTTTGGTTGGATCCTTCACCTTCTCCTCCTCTCTCTCAACCAACCGCATGAGCTCTTCTGCTTCTTCGTTGGCGGAGGTCATGACGTACGCCACGCACAAGTTGGCCAGGATGATAGCAGTGACATTCAGCAAATCATCGTTGTGCTTCCGAACAAAGGGCTCATAGTAGCGAATGCACTCCTTGAACTTCTCCTGCATAAAGAAGATGTGAGCAACATTCAGCTTCCATGACTCATCTTCGCTGCAGAACTCAGCAGACTGCCGGAAGATCTTCTCTACCATGGAGTAGTTCTCCAACTCCCAGTAGATTTTGGCCTGGCCCATCAGCACTGGAATGTACTTGGCCAAAGCTTCATCAAACTCCGACAGGTACTTCTTCACCAAGCCTTGATCCCGCTGCCTGCGCGCATCCTGGATGTTTTTGGTCCCTTTCCGCAGCATCTCCACATGCTTTGCGGAGAGCTCGTCAAAGCGACGGTATGCCTCCTCAGGTGAAGACTGCCCCAAAATGAGCGCATCCAGGAACTCATAGTCTTCTGGTTTCATATTCTTGTAGGTCAGCTCCGCGTTTTCTGCCAGGATGTCTGCAGCAAGGTCGTAGTAACTGTACTTGCAGTAGAGCAGGAGCAAGTTCACGAAGGTTTCAGGCGGAGACGGTTGCTGGTTCAGCAGGAAGTTCAGCTTTCTAAAGCCTTCGGTGGGCTTCTCATCCATCTCAATGAGCGCTTGGTTGTGCAAGGTCACAGGATCCAACTCCGACTCATCCCGAGGTGGCATATCCGCCAAGGCATCCTTTGCAGCCTCCATGTTTTTGGTCATGTACTCGATGGCAGATTTGAGGTTGAAGGCTTCAATCAAAGCAGTTTCACGCAAAACGGACGTGTTTCCCACGCTCCGAGCTTTCAAATCACCCTCTGACAAAGCTCCTACGCTCAACTCTGGATGATCACGCACTCCTCGCTCAATGATCTCTGCAATATGCTTCAAGGCCGGCCCATATTGCTTAGAGCTGTAGTAGCACAAAGCAATGTTGTAGGCAAGGCTGGCCTGGTAGCCGGTAGTGGTGATGGCATCGTTGAAGAGCTTCATCGCCTCTGTGTACCTCTTCTCTTTCCAAAGAAGCGCACCTTCAAAGACCTGTCTTTCCTCGGAATCAGGGTGGCATTGATCCAAGATGCTTCGAGCAAGCTGCGTCTCCTCCTGCTCATAGGATATCGTTGCTTGAAGCATCAGTACTCTTTCCGTGTACTCAGGAGCTTCCACTGCAGTGCAAGCCTGAGAGGCTTCTTCATACAATCCGGCCTTTATAAGGCTTTGGACATGATAGATCTTGTATTCATCAACGTCAGGCACCACCTGTACCAGCTGGCCATAAGCATCTGCTGCATTTGCAAAGTCTTGCATGTGATAGTAGCAATAGCCCAGCAAGGACAAAGCACAACGGCTCTCGGGAAAGAACTGAAGCTGCTGATTCAGGATCTTCACCGCCTTGTCATACTTCTGCTCCATGATATGAGAGTAGATGGTTTTGGTCATCTCTCCCTCCTTGATTTGAACTCGGCCCATCATGGTTGCAGCACTGGTTGCAAAGGATTCCGGGTGAGACTTTTGCCCACTTGAGGTTCTAACCGACTAAACCACAGTGTCACAGTGTTTTTGCAGCTGTATAGGTGCCACTCATATCCCTAAGCCTTAAAAGGGTGCCTTCATATTTGACGGTTAAATGATGTTCTGCAAAAGTGAAAGCCAAGGTTATCGGCCTTCCTTGATCTCTACATCAGCTTGCGTGTCATGCTGGAAATGCTACAATGAGGCCGAAACAGCTGCGTTCGGGGGATGACATTCATGGTTCCACGATGTTCCACGTTTCTCATCCCGTCTAGCCAATGCATGTTCCATCTGGCTTGCACAGCGCGATCGAATTAGTCGCCAAAGAATTGCTTTCTGCACGGCAAACAGATCGCATCAGATCGCACAAGTCCATCAGTCCATTACAGGTAAATTAGAGGTCCATCAGTCCCGGTGCACCTTCAGCATCTTTGCCAGCATGTTCCCATCCACCAGTGCAGCCACGCGCAGGATTCGGCCGGCAAGGGAAGGAGATGCAAAGGTGTCCCAGTCAGCCTGAACAAAATCTTCACCATTTGAAATCCCACAAAATCCCCATGCATCTTTGCAGGGACACAGCCTGTCTTGCCCACTTCTTGCCCATAGAAACAAAGAAGATCGCACGAAGAATTCTACTTACTCTGCAGCGGTGGCCGTGAACTGTTGTTTCCAGTGCTGCCAAATGCATGTGGAACAAAGGATTAAAAATGAACAAACTCAAAAAGTTGCTCAAATTCCTTTGAACTCTGTTTGGTCACCGTGGCTGTCACTTCACATGGCAAAGGGTCAAATAAACAAATTCAACTAGGACAATGTTCGTTTGGTCGAGTTGCTGCAGCTCGAAGCATGTTCAGAGTGTCCTGTCTCTCAGTGACATATTTCGAAAGAAAAGGAACTGACATGTTGCTTTCCATGCTTTCCGAAAGCTGCAATTTTCCTAAGTGTTCTAGCGCTAACATGCACTAACCATTTTGCATGTTTATTTTCTGATTTAGCTCGTACGAACTTGCACACGACTCGTGCTTTCTATTGCATTATACTCTTGCAACAGGACTTTGGTCTTCAATCCCCTCTCTAGAAAAGAATGGTTGGGAGGTACCCAGTGTCCTATGATTATCTATGATTCATATGATATCATATGCCTCAATTTTATTATACATGTGAAACCTGAAAGTCTGTATCATTCTGTATCCCTGACACCTAGAAAATCCTAGAAATATCTGTCCTTCATCGCTTCATCCCAACTGGCTGGGCCATTTTCACCATGCAGCCCAAGCATGTTGAAGGTCCACTTGATCCTCAAAAATCTCATCAGATGTGACTACATGTGACTACTGGACTACTCAAACATCTGAACTTGGATGAAATTATCCGACACAATCAACATGATTGAAGTTCTTCACGGCAACTATAAAACGATCACACTGAGCACGCATCCAATTCAACGATATGATATGAATTAATTGATGATTAATATTGATATTCAAAATATTGCGATTTTAGGTAAAAGGAGCCCTCAAATCATGTTAGTTTGCTGCAGAAGCTTCTCTTCAAGAAGATCGTGAACCAAGCAGAAGACGCGCTCTTTCCTCAGTCCCATGAAGCAGCAAACAGTGCTGACATCCACAACTCTGTCTGATTGACTCTGATGGGCAGTTGTGAACGTGAAGGTTGCAGTTTGAGTTGTCTGAGTGGTTTGAGTTGTCGTTTTTGAACAGTTGCGACAGTGGCACTTCGACTGTTCTGAGGCACTTGCTGCTTGATGTCCACCTCTGGCATCAGAGAAGGGTTCGTCAAAACCAGGCTCCGCATCTCTTTCTGCAATTCGAGCACCTGCAGCATCCCCAGCTGCAGCTGTTGAAAAATAACAAAAAATGAATATGGCTTGCGTCGCATGGTTGCACTGTGTGGGCAAAGATCTTGCGTGCTTAAAGGTCTTTTTGGGCCTAAATCACCGTTGCGCTGAGAAGGATCAAACAATATTGAAAAATACATCTGGCGATGCTTTCCGGATTACTGTCTTTCGACATGCGAGTCCTCAATGCTTTCTTTCTGCCTGCTCTACATGAACCGTCCTTAGATCTCCTTCCACCGGTGCCATAAACAGAACCTCACCATTGAGCTTCAGCAATAAGCGGCGGTTGGATGCAGCCTGATCCTGCAAACAAAGAACCGCACAAGACAAGTGGGATTTGTGGTTTACTGCTGCACTTCTGCACAACCTTGTTGGATGCACTGCCACATAGATTGACCATCGCAAAGGGACGACTAAAGCGCTCGGTGTATGTATATATATATATACGCGTGTGTATATATATGTGTGTGTGTGACAATGTGTGTGTGTGTAATTACCTGTGTGTGTGTGCGTGCATTGTCATACAAATGGCATGTTCAGAAACAAAAATAGAGGATGTCAAGGATGCCACGTCTACAGTGACTATACTGAACAAATGATGGCGGGGACAAAGGCCGCACGCGTGTCCTCGGGTGTTTCGTTGCTTTCATCACCTCACAAAGTATGCAGATGTATGCAGCATCCGCAGCATCTAGCGCATCACGCACCGTGCGTTTAACAGCCCATCTGTCGATCAAACATGATCCGCATGATCTCACTTCAGGCGAGGAACTGGCATCTGCGGTCTCTTTGTCCTCAGTGCCATCTTTCGTTTCCTTCTCTTTCTCTTCCTCTTCTTCGTCTTTGGCCTGCACCCCAGGTAGGTTTGAACAATTTATTTTTCCATCTGCTTGGTAGACAAAGCAAAACTAGCCTAGATTCACCATCCTGTGTTTCATCAACGATGCAACCCAGTAGAGATAGCACAACTCCTGTACCCTCCATTCTCAACAAGCATCCCATCAAGGCATGCAGATTGTTTCCGCGCATTCACTTTCTTCGATTCTTCGGCGAGTCTTCCAAAGCAAGAGGTCACAAAAAGGAGCACTTCCGGATCATGTTCAAACAGCAGGCCAAACTAACAGTGACCCTGGGGTTTGCTGAAAATTCTGGAATCAACTTTGCTCCTTTGAGTCCTCCCACCGACTTAAATATTAAACACATGGAGACATCAGGAGACCATTGCAGAGCGCATGCATCGGCATGGCTGATCCCAGTCACAAGATGTCTCAAGTACTACATTGAGAAGTGCCGTTATGTGCCGTTGCATCGAAGGCTGGATTCTGCCTGTTGGATCGCAGCCTCGAAACCATCCAATGCTGAGGACAACTGTGCCAACTCTGCCCACGGCGCTGTGGACTTCTGTATCTTCTGTTCAATGGAAACGCAAGGGCCAGACATCAACGGATGCCCTTCCTCGTTGCAAATTGAACCAAGATATGTAGTTGGATCCATAAGGTTCAAGTGCCAAGGTGCGCGTACATAATTGATGTATATGTGTGAATATATGTGAATTGATGTATGGATGTATGTATCATGGATGCATGTATATGTATGGATGTATGGACGTATGAATGTATGGATGTATGTATGGATGGATGTATGGATGACTGGATTCTTGGATGATTGGATTCTTGGATGATAGAATGATAGGATGATAGGATGATAGGATACAGTATGGCAGTATGATAGGATAGTAGTATGGCAGTATGATAGTGATACGATATGATAGCATATGATAGTATATTACAGTATGATATGCATGCGATGTGATGCATGTGATGTGAATTGGTGCGGCTTACAAAAACTGCATGTGATGCATGTGATGCATGTCATCTATGTGATGTATGTAATGCATTATATAAATGCATGTAATGTGTGGGTGTGGCTTATGTACTGTATGTCGTTGATGTCACGAATCTTCACTCACGAATGTAACTGCATGTACGGTAATCACTACTGTAGTGTGATGTTTCCACACATGTTAATATACTATTAATGTATATCACATTACTTAATGTCAATGTTACCTCTCGTGCTCATGTCAGAGTTCCTGTAATGTAATGTAATGGAATGTAATGTAATGTCTGCAGTATATCTACTGTACGAGATGTTCAAAGACTAAGGAATGAATGAATGAATAATGAACGAATGAATGAATGCATGAATGCATACGAATGAATGAATGCATACGAATGAATGCATACGAATGAATTAATGCATACGAATAATGAATTAATGCATACGAATGAATGAATGCATACTAATGCATGAATGAAAGAAGGAATAAATGAATGAATGCATACGAATGCATGAATGAATGAATGAATGAATGAATGAACGAACGAACGAACGAATGAATGAATGAATAAAACCGAACTTCACAAAAGTATACAAAAGTAAAGATCCTTGAGGCTTTGTGGCTTCAAAGAAAGAAATAATAAAGGTATTTATACCTCTCTGGAATGCGATGTTTTGCTGGTATGCGTTTGCGATTTTGAGTATGGGGAAGGCAGTCTGCCCGCATGCACTTGGTTCATGACCCATCTCCTCTAAATGACACGTGGTCTGTGTGGCAGCTGTGCCACCTTTTACGTTTCAAAAATTAAGCCTGGAAGATTTGCTAACAAGTTGCATTCTTTGGAAGGCTCATCCCTTCGTTGGTTCCAGATCTTGCAACCTCCTGTGCCCGCAAAGCGTGTTCTCGAGTAGCCAGATCTTCCAGACGACACGCCAATGAGTCGAGGGAGGCTTTCACTTCTACCAATGATCCTCGCATCCTTAGCCCAGTATGCCCAGGTGGGGCAATCAATGTCGGGCTTGGAGCATGCGCCTGTTGGAACAGAATTGGCTCCTGCAATGACGTCAGGATGTGCTGTGGTTCTCGTGCAGAAGGTCTGGCAGGCATGAAATTTCGAAAACAAATCTAGGCTTTGAAACATGTAGTGGCCAGTACCTGTAGTGACAGCCGAAATCTCTCTAAAGCCTTTTTCAACAAAATGCTTTCATCTTTCTACTGCGGCCCTGCCGCAGCCAGTGCAAATGGCCCACAAACATCAATAGACTGAAAAGCCGCATCGACAGACAGGAAGAATATATGAAATGATCAGCTATGATCAGGAATGATAATGTGGAGTTATGGAATAAGATGGAACAAAATGAATAATTAGTAATACTATATAATAATAACAATATATGATTCAGTTATTACTAATCATTGATAAGATATTGATTAGTTAATAATTGTTATATGATTATTATTGATGTAAGAAGAACAAATACGCAAACATAATAACAATATTAATTCAAGTTTAACAGTATGTATTAAAAATATGTAAATCATGACTTGCATTACCTAAAGTTAACTGCACAAGTTTTGCCTCGGAGCCAAGGAACTCCTCCAGTCCATCCTTTTCCCTGGGGCATTGTCTTGGCCCTATGTGTGCAAGCACTTGGTCCAGGTGACCTCGAACAAAGGAACGTGGCATGACACCTGAGGTATGACATGTCATCTACAGGTCCGATATTAAGATAAATATTACTAGTATCAATAAAAATTAGTAATACGGTACATATATATTATATTATATATGTGTGTGCGTGCCGCATAGTCTGCACAGTATAGTATAGTCACATCGCTTTACAATACGTGACATGGGAGTGCCTACAGCATCCTACAGCCAGAAAAAAAAATATAATATAATATATATATATATATAATCGTTCTGAATATTATAATATAGAGAGAGAGGGTGTGTTTTATGTCTGTTGTTCTTCTGGCAACCTTGCCTCTGGCATCTGCAAAGCCTTCCTGCACTTTGGCAGCCAAGGCTGTGAAGCGCTCCACGAATGTGTCAACGCACCGGCAACTCTCCTCGCACGCCGCGATCCGTTCGCTCAAAGCTCGCATCAAGGGCACTTCCACCTCTGACTTGCCTGACAGTTACCAAAAACATTCCAAGACAAAACGCAAGGACACTAGGCTGGCCAAGGCTGGCTTGCAGTACGAGTACGGAGGCCAAAAAGATCCAAAAAGAACATAAACAGACTGGATTTACAGCGGAGCAAGTTGGACCAAGTTACTGAAAGCATCAATTTGTACGTGGATTTTTTCCAGCTCTTCTTCAAGGCGTTTCTCCAACTGCCTGACGTTTTGGTCCATGAGCACCGGAAAGCCGATAGTGCTAGGCTCCTGCACAAATCTTGGCCGGAGCACCTAGCTACTTCGCATTCGTCTCCATACCTTGACACTCACTTCCCATGAGAAGCCATCCTAAAATATCATTGATCATGGCGCAAAACGTAGTACTGTACCACATAGTATCACATAGTGTAACATACAAGTGTATTAACATTAAATAACATTAACATATGTTAACATAATACATTATTAACATATAGTATATTATATTAACATAATATGTTAACAATATGTCTGTTAAATGTGTATTTTCTGACATAGATTACAGTATATTACAGTAATATATCATATCAATTCATATCATATCATATCATGAACTGGCCGCATCAGCAGTGCAAGAATTGACAGGGCGGCTTTCACTCCAGTCCTCATTGCTTGTCTCAAAGCTTCGGAAGCTCTTCTCACTGTCCAGGGCCTTGTTTAACAATGGCGATGTGTGAGCTCCGGAAAATGTCTTTAGGAGCTTCAGAAAACCAACTGAAGTTAATAGATCGTGTGAGTTGATACAAGATGATATAGGATATTTGATATTAGCAACGCACTTTGCTGGGAGTCTGCATGTCTCTGCACGCAAAAGAACAGAAATAATATACTCAACTCCAAGATTGCCTATCAATGATAGCCTATCATGCCTATCCAAGCTGGCTTGACTGCATAGAGACTGCCATGTCCAGCCTCGACCGCCTGAACTTTTTCACCCGGGTGTCTCGCTATGAGTACCTCTCCCTCCAAAGCACTCAAGCGGTCTTCCTGAAAAGCAGTGGACTGCTGGAAATCCGCCCGCACCGAAGGTGCTGGGGCGTGATCTTCCGGATGGCACTCGTAAAAGGTTACAGGTTTACCTGGGGGGGGGGGGTGGCATTTTTCGGCCAAAACCTCCTGTTTTTGATAGGTCGTGACGCTCGCCTTCAAAAAACACTGTAAAAAACAGTACGGAAGACACCTGTTCGTGAACGCGCCCGTCCAAAA
>Ga0126342_10006100_pt1 | contig 21293 bp, 17 predicted proteins | sample Cyp1metagenome_FD_92528 | JGI IMG/M metagenome (GOLD analysis project Ga0126342, IMG submission 92528) | Coral microbial communities from Lord Howe Island, Old Settlement Bay, Australia - Cyphastrea 1 metagenome | ecosystem: Host-associated > Invertebrates > Cnidaria > Coral ...
AGCAGGGGCAAGGATCACCGTGGAAGTTGTTACACGTTCTACAGGACATATAGAGCTAAAGCCACACACTACGGAGCATGTTCAATGATCCCATCTTTACTACCGGGCCGGAGATACATATATATATATATTATTTGGAATTATGATGATACTATGTGGATATGTTATGATGATATATGAATGATATATGTGGATATTGTTTCTCTTGAGCTGACAGATGTCGAAAACCACAGTGAACCCTGCCAAAAAAAGCACGCGATCTATCTAATCTATCTAAAATCAGGCTTAAAATGTCCAAATCGATTCAAATCAGGGTATCATCAGTCCCAAAATCTCAGACCTCCCCGGCCCACAGCACCATTTTTTGTTCTTCGTGTCAGTTCGGCTTGGCCCAGGTCTTTGGTACTACGAGGCCACGGGCAGGTGTCGCCTTGGCCTTGGATGCTGCCTTGGAAGCTGCCTTTGCCTTGGCTTTGGAGCCAGCCTTTGCCTTGGCTCCTGATGGAAAAATGATGGAAAAATGATGGAAAAATGATGGAAAAATGATGGAAAAATGATGGAAAAATGGAAGACTGAACAGAGGTTGATCGTTTTGAAGATGGCCAGTCAATTCTTGGAGAGAAAGACAACGCGTTTTTCGCGAAAGGGAGAAAGACAAGCCAAGAACAAAACATAAGAAAAACATGGGTATGTCTGAAAATGGGGTATACCCCCAATTATAGCCATTTAGTAGGGATAATGATCATTAACCATTGGGTGTAGGGAATACCACATAGAAAAACTGTGTCTCACAAATACCATCGAACAACCCATCGTATGGACCTCAGTTGATCCAATCTCAACAAGCCCCCGCCTGGCAAAGCTGGGAACTCCTCCACTGGCTGCGGTCTACTGGCTTTGGCCCAAGCACCACTGGGACCTTCGCGGTGCCAATAACTGGCTATTCTATGCTATTCTCATATTTTCCTGTTAGGTTGTTCCCAGAGCAGAAAATTCCGTCCAAACTGCAACCGACCTAGCCAGGCAGTATAATCAAATGGAAATCAATGGCTGTGGATGACAAGGCCGGTCATGCCTCGAACCATGGAAGGAGAAGGCACAGGTCCTCCAAAGAAATCCCTGGGTCCCTGGACCGTGACATGTCACTGGTTGCTGGTGAGAAGTGTCCTCTTTTTGTCGCTGCCCCCGTGAGAAAACCAAGAAAGACATCAAAGAACGGTGCTTTGGTGAATCAGCAAATACGAATACATTATTTTGTAATATTTATATACAGTGTATATATATATATATTATATGTATACTGTATACACACAAATATGATGTCACATATGTAGACAGACAGACATGGATGGATGGATGGATGGATGGATGGACGGATGGACGGATGGATGGATGGACGCATGGACGGATGGACGGATGGACGGATAGACGGATAGACAGGTAGACGGATAGACAGGTAGACAGATAGACGGATAGACGGACAGACGAATAGACAGGCAGGCAGACAGGCAGGCAGACAGGGAGGTTGATTGATTGATTGATTGATTGTTTGATTGATTGTTTGATTGATTGATTGATTGATTGATTGGATAGATAATTAATAGATCGATAGATCGATAAACAAATATATAGGCAGGTAGGTATGCCTGTATGTCTGTATTTCTGTATGTAACATATATTGTATTATATTGTCATAGCTGCATGATTCCGCATGATATGATATACCCTCTGGTAATTTAACATAACTATGGAAAATCACCATTTTATAGCTGGGAAAATCCACTATTTCTATGGCCATGTTCAATAGCTATTTTGACATAACCAAGAGTAAATTGATATAAATTATCTGCCCCAGGGGTCTCCATGGTCTCCTGTGTCAACCGGGACCTCATCTCTCTCTGCCAAGGCTTGCGCCGTTGATGCCACCGCGTGTTGCGCTGCAGTCACTCGGATGTCGTCATCATCGATGACCTGAGGGGAGATCGCCATGGATCATCCCAGGAAAAACGCAACTGGACGCAACCGATAAACGACCCTAAACCCTGAGAGAATCCATTGGGGTTCAGTTTTCTTACTCTATTTCATGTTAAGCCTGTTAAGCATTCTATGTATATATTAAATTATATATGGATTGTAAGATGTTGTAACTATGGTTGCCAACCAGTTGCGTGGGATGATCCTCCAAGTAGTCCACAGTGCACGACTTCTAGCAAAGATATTATAGTTCAGTATCAAGATGGTTGCTACATATCGAGCAATCAACCAGACTCAAGGGGTTTTGCCGATGTTCGGAAACTGGTTGCCTTTTAATTTTTAGCTCTCAAATCTAGCAGTCCAGAGTTATGATATGTGATCATCACATCATCCCACCCGCAACCTTAGCCAAGCAAAAACGAAAATTCACCAAAAATCACCTAGCTGCGGTCAATCCCCCATCGTTGAAATTGATGGCCCGCCCGCGGCTGTCCATATTCTGCGAGTGAGTGAAGCGGAAGAGGTGCTGGAACACCGCCGTGGCTTCGCGACGGACTGCGTCGCTGCCAGTTCCTCCATTGCGCTGGAATAAATCAAAGGCATCCGTCACGGAGGCCGACTGACTCGGATAGAAGTCCCGCAAATGGGCATCCAATGCCGAACAGTCTTCACGACTCAAAGGAGTGCGGTTCACTGGGTTGATGAAGTCAAAAGAACTCAGCAAGAAACTGGCCAAAAACTGACCATCGAAGTAATGTGGTACCGAGCTTCCTTCAGCTTTCAAGCCAAAGGGTGGGACTGGCAGCTCCGCAATGGGCACCAAGGAGATTGGACAATCACCATCAATTTTGGTCCACCAGCCGGGTGTTCGACGTTCCTTGCCTTTCCCTTTGCCTCCTTTGCCTTTTCTCCCTTCGCTCCCTTTGCCTCCTTTGCTCTTGCCGCCTTTAAGATCCGCATTCTCTCTATCGCCAGCATCGCCGGTGTCACCGCCCTTTCCTTTGGTCCCTTTGGCCCCTTTGGCTTTGCTCGGAACATCTGGGGCGGATGTTGCTGTCTGAGGTTCATTGTCATTAGAAGCTTCGACGTTTTCAACTTCAGGACTCTCAGGACTCTCCTCAGTTTTCTTGGCTCCGATATTCGCAAGGACCTCACGAGCCCTTCGTTCCATCTCCTCCTCCCGCCGCTGCTTTTGCAACTCACCTTTACTGGGTCCCTTGCCCCAAGCTTTGCCTTTGCCTTTCATGCCCGGTTTGCCACTCAGATTCAAGTGTCGCGTGCCGTAGAAGCCAGCCTCAATTCTCAATGTCCAGTGCTTTGACGCGTCCCACGGCATTTAAAACATGTAGTTGAATCCGCTAAAACATTGAACAGGATGGGTCTAAGTGTGCGTGAGCACGCAATTCCAAATAGATTTTAATGGCTTCATATCCAAACTCACCAGCTGCGGGTTCTTAGACTTGAGATTCTGAACAATCATTAAACCTAATAAGCAAAAATTAGGCACCTTGGCATCCTCCTCCTCCATCTTCCTTTGCAGCTCTCTTTGGCGTTTCTCCTCCTCCAAACGCTGCTGCTTCTCTCGTTCTTGTGCTTCGATGATCTTTTGTTCTCTGGCCTTTTGCTGCTCCTGGCATGAGGCGATGGAGAACTTCAAACCCATCGCGGAACTACTGAGTAGCTACTGTTTGTTCTCAGGTTGGGAAAATCGGGGAAATTCGGGGAATCCTGGCGTTTTCATCTTGAGACATTTGGGAAAATCTCCTGGCGTTCTTTCTCCTTCTGCTCCCTCTCTGCACGAAGTTTGTCCTCTCGTTTCGTCTCGTGCTGTCGCTTTTGTTCCTCCTTTTGTTCCAGCTTCCGACGATTCGCCTAAAATCTTCACAGGCTCCATGGCTTGGTGATGCAGGAAATGCTTGGAACGACATGAACAACCAACGCCAACATTGAGGTGACTTGTTTTGATTCATCAGACAGTCACATCATTCGAAGCGTTGGTTCAACGCACCTCGATTTCTTCTTGGATTTCCCATTTCCGTCGATCTGCTTCCTCCAGGGGGGTCTGGGTCTCCTCCTTCCAGGATCTGTCGTGCCAACCACTCCACCAACCGTTCCACCAATCATCTTTCTTCCATTCGTTCCATTCGTTCCAGTCGTTTTGTCTCCAGTCCGACTCCTCCTGACAAATCAGGTTTCAGGCACATCTGACGAAGTCAGGTGTGATGTCATGGGTAATGTGGGCGTTTCCCGAAATTGTGGTAGCCCACAATCATGGCTTTCCCATGGTAAAATGAACGGTGTTGGTCAATTCCCATCTTTAAAAAAAAACGCACATCTCAAATCAGGCCTTGGTAAATCAAGCACCGTGGCACAGTGTACATGTATCATATAATACATCTTTTACATATTGTGTATAATATATTATATATATACACATATATATATATATATCATGATATTATGTCATTGTATGCTATAATAAAAAGTCAATAATCTGAATGACGATTGTAACCTTTCCCCTCCGTTCCTCCTCTTCCTGTTCCTCCAGCGCCCTCTGTTGCTCCAACGCACGTTGACGACACACCTGCCATGGCCGAACCCGTGGATGTGCCGTCGCCCATCCGGGGCCCCAAAAGGCGCCTTAAATCGATCAGCACACGCCCGGACGTCGCGTGTTCCGACGTGCCCGGCGATGGCTTTCCACTTTTCCTTGATGTCACAAATCATCGCGAATTTCATCAGTCCTGCGAACACGTGTAGAAAAATCATGAAAAATCTAGAAACCCGATGTGAAGGCAAAATCCACCTATTTGGGAGTGAAGTGACTATGCCCAAATATCCATATTGAATCATGAAGCATCATGAAGCCACATGGTCTCGACCAGTCCACAAGTCCTTCCTCTAGCAGCTGCTGTTCTTCCTCTGTCCATGCATTGCTGGAGGAGGCCATAGCAAAAATGATCCGCAAAGAGCACACTAGACGTATCTCGATGTGGTTGTACAATACAAGACAATACATTAATACATTCTACAAGCAACTTGAAATCAGGATCTGATTGCCATGGTGCTGTCCGATTTACGGGTCAAGCTAGTGACTAGAGGAGGGAAAAGGTGAGGCTTTTGCAAACTGCTCGTCTGCTGGTGCAAGAGTCACAATTTCAGTAGGCTATTCCTGCAGAATGCTAAAGTGCGCCTTTGAACAAACAGCTCGGAGAAATTGCATTCTTCATCATAAGGATTTCGATCAATCACAACTTGCCAGCCTGATTCTAATTTAGTCCCTTAAAAAAAGAAGGAAACTTACAAAGATCAAACCAAACATACCAATAATTTCCTCTGCCTTGGCCATGTTGGGAACATTTGGGAGCTTGCGATTCCCATTTAGGCCATACAGTAAGCCACCCAATCTGACTGTGAGGCAGAAACTTCCGCCTCCAGTTGTTGATCCTTCAGCTTCCGCCTCGAAAGTTCTCCAATTCTCTTGATCTATTGATGGTTTAAGTGGGGATCTATCATGATTTATCAGGATTTATCATTATTTATCATTGATCTATCCTCTTGAATTCAACATCATTCTCTGATGTCTTGAACATCTTAAACTGGTTTATCCATATTCTTATCCTTATTATTCTTGTGGTTATTTTCGGTGCTAGTTGGAACGGGTGAAGGATAGTGCATCATTGCCTCAGGATCCAGCAGACATATTGTCCCCGGTTCGAATGTGAGGTGACTCTTTTGGGAAACCCTCAAGACCAAAGACTCATACGCCTCGAATTCACAATTTCATAAAGATTCATAAAGTATCCAGCTATTTCTGCTATTCCCTGGAAGTTCCATGAACTTTGGAGGTGACAATTGATATTCCAACCTGCAACTCTTAGCTCACCGAGGATTCAATAAGATTGTGCCATGGCCTCGGCCGAAAGCTGCACTTGTCTCCTGCAGCGAGAGATGGCAGCGATGTCAGCAAGTTCTAGTTGTTGGGATTCCTTGCCAATCCTTGCCATGTCAGCAAGTATTATAAAGATACAGGAATATCACTGTATCATGATTGTATCATAAGTGTATCATATGTGAAATCATAAATGCATCATACATACTGTATCATATTGTATCACCATACATCTCTGACTTCTCTCAGTTGTAAACATGACCAGTGCGACTTAACCATCCTGACGCATCCAAAAATATCCCAAAATCACCCAAACAAAACTAAAGATATATCTATATCCCTAAATATCAACATACCCACAAAGTGACCAAACAATATCAAACAAAATTTCCAATACCCAAAGACACCAAAAACCCTGAAAGAAATACACCAAAGGTGCACCCTCAGGGTGTTTGTCACAGGTCATCGGCCTTCTCAAGTTGCCAGCTGCACGTGAGACTTCGTTGCCAAAGCCTCTGGTGGTCGTGAAGCCTTCCGGGCAACGTCGGATGTGGCTTTCTCTGGATCCCCTGTTTTTTGTTTCCGGCTTTCGGGGGTGGAACCACCTTAAATCAGGGAAACCAATAAATTATTCTAACCACGGAAGTGGATATTCTCCATATTTAATGTGAAAAGCATATTTGTGAAAAGTCATTTATCTTACATTTCCATGGCTGTTTTAGAGAGTTGAACAAACAGATCGACTAGAGTGTTGATGAATCTCGGCAAGCCACCAACAAAACCGGCCTCGGAGGTAGTACTTAGTACTTATGAAATTTGCTCACGTCATGTCGTATTATATACTCCACATCAAGGGCCCATTAATCTCGTCAATTTTGTCAGTGAATTTGCCTTAAATTTCGGATGCTTCCATCCAACGGGCAAGTGTGCCTTCGGGCCAACATCTGAGAAGTAGCAAGGCAGGGCATAGTGCCTCCAAAAACAGGAGGCACGACGCATGGACAATAGACTACACACCATGTGCATTGCAAGTCAATCACCTTCCGATCCATATGCATTTTATTCCTAAGAAAGGTGGTTCAAGGTGGTCAATGAGTGTCAATGACATTCACATTCGGCATTTTATGCTTCTGCCTTGGCAAATCGCTTAACTTCAATGATGTAGCCAACTCTTGGTGTCCAAACCAGCATTAAGTCCTGCCTTGCAAGTCCCACTTGTTTATGCTGATCCATCTTGGTTTTGATTGGGTTGGGTACAGGGAACAAAATATACAAAATACAGGGAATCCCGGTGTTTATGGTGTTTACCATTGATAACTTGGGTTTACTATGGTTTACTGCAGCCCCTTCATCACCCTTCATCCAAAGAATGCCCCACGCCAGGCCGTCAGCACTTGCTTCATCGTCACGCGACCTTTGCGACTTTGCTATGGACACCATAACGCAAGTGGAGGATGTGGAAGTCATAGTTGGTGTTTGACAGGCAACAATTTCACAAGGGGAACAACTTCGAAATGTATTTTCATTGCATATCTGGGAACAAAACGCAATCAACATCTTGTGACCAGTCACGCTGGTCACATCAAGGAAATGTCAGTGATGTTATCCCCAGTCAGTTATATCACTGGATTGGTTTAAGGGAAAATCTACAGGAAACCATGGTTTTTACCATCAAATATAGGGCTTTCCTGTAAATTTTCCCATCATCCAATTCTATGATTATAGCATCAGTTTCAACATCATGAAAATTGATCGTCTTCCGAGGCGATAGCTCTACCGACTACCGTTCCTGGCGCCGTTCTCGCCGCACGTTCGATGCAGTTCGAAGGACTGAGAAGTCGTTGGGGATTTGCTAATCTTCCCCCATGGCCCATGGTATAATATATATATATATGTGTATACCATTATATAGATATAAGTTATCATGTGTATCTGTATGTGTATTAATATATATATATATATACATATTGAGAAACAGAGAAAAAGATACACGTCCCAGTAGATTCCCATTTCTGGTGGATTAAGCAATGCAAAAAAATAATAGAATCCCTCACTCAGCAAATCCAAGAAGTTCGCACTGTCCTGAACCACTGCGAAAAAGATGTCGGTCAAACTCTGTCTATACTTTTTTGTGAATGTTTGGGGACGAGTCGATTTGATTCCTGGAGGCGTGGCATGTCCTATCTTTTACTGCTGACCTTTTCTCAGATGTGAGCTCAACTAGAACTCCAGCTTCAATCATCTCAAGCGTCTTGAGCCACACGCAGTGAAGCTTCCACTGTTTCCATGAGGCAGGAGGTCCTTGTCTGTCCGAAGAAAGATTGCAACAATTATCCACCGTACTAAAGACAGTTTCTGTCAGCTCACGGCTTTTCGCCCAAATGTTGCCCGCCGGTACAGCTGGACAAGGGCTACTTGTGCACAAAGCCCACAGATGGGTTCTGCACACAGCATGAAGGGGCAGAAATGCTGACCCAGAAACCATCCCGAGCTTTGCGGAAAATATGGGGATGGCGGATGCGAGTTGCCTTGAGCTTGTGCAGATTCAATTTGCCCAACAAAACACCTGAAGCTTCTAGCAACTAGTAACTCCTATCAGGGGATGACCAGTGTAGCAAAATGTTCATTCAGATTGATCAACTCATAAATGAAACGATATCGAAATTAAATGATGACTTATCATATGTATTATATATATATATATATATTATATATAATACATATATAATATATAATACATATAGTTATATAAGTTATATTTATAATGTATATATTGTATAATTAATATCTTCTTCAGACATATTCTATGTATTTCTGCTGGGGCTGCACAACTGGCAGCCATTAAAATGGCACTGGGATCGCTCTCAGTCGACCTCCTCGAGCTCTGCCAAGTCCACAGGCACCTTGTCCTGGGGGTTTCCCCACCAGCTGCCATAAACCTACCAGTACCATCTGGGCTACCACCCATTGGTGATTCGGGATGGGTTTCTTATTGGATCTGATTGGGTTTACCACATTATACCACATTAGAAGGAAAGTGTTGTGTCCAAACCGGCCGACTGTATCCACCGTTGTCTTGCGGCAATAATTGGGCAGTGAGTGACGGCTCGATAAACGTATTGAAAACTTCACGACAGCTCCAAGGACTAGCAAGATCAGGTCAGCATAATCGTCTCGCACATGCCAACTTGCCTGTTACCCTCAGGTGATTTTGGTGTGAAAGTAGATGATTTACCTGGTAACAATGGTGGTTTTCCGTAGCTAGGTAATTAAATGATTGCCAGAGGGTATATCAAAATTAATCACCAGTGATCACGATTCATCACCATTATTAGTAATTAACAGCTATTAACAGCTATTAACCATTATTATATAACCATTGCCATTACTATTGTTGTGATTTCCCTCCATGTCCGCTACGTCGCCGCTACGTCCTCAATGGCCAATTTCTCTGCCAACTTCTTCTGCTCCTTCTCCTTCTTCTTGCGGGCACGCGCCTGCAAGGGTTCAAAACTGGCGCTGGGTGCGGAATATGCAGGATAAATCCCCGCAACTGCTACCATGCCATCAATTCGATGGAAAGAACATTCAGCACGTTGCCAAGACCGCTTACAAAGCCTCTACGAATCTCTACGTCCAACGAGGGAGAGTTCAAACAAAAGAAATAAATCATTGTTGCTCCTCATTTGGTGGTTCCCTAAAATGGTGGTACCCCAAAATGGATGGTTTCTAGTGGAAAATCCTACTAAAATTGATGATTTGGGGGTACCCCTATGACTTAGGAAACCACCATTTGGGAGTTTTGGGAGCCAAATCCATTGGGGTCAGCTGTTCAACCATTTCAACTTTTTTCTCCGCCTCGTCAATCTCGCGCTGCCGCCGAATTGAAGGTGCCTCAGAGCCATCAACGCTGTGGAACCCCAAATGCACGCGGTGGATGACCCGTTTTCCTCCCTTGTGGCTATCATTTACCTATAAACCCTACAATGGCTTGGAGTCCTTGGAGCAATCCTGTTCTCTCTGTCAAATTCATGCACTTAAACTCGTTGCTCTTGTGCACACTGATTGATGGCCCTCTTTTTTTCCGCAAGATTGGGGGAATGGAACACTGATTGATGAGTGCAACTGCGATATTTTTTGAGGTGCAGAAGTTGAGCTATGTGCTGACTCTTTGGTACAGCTGTGGTGGAAAATAGATTTACAATAATCAAAGATTCGCACAGTACAGAAGTTCCACGCCGTTGGCTTGGTTATCATCAGCATGAGAAGAACTTGGATGATTGCCAACACTTCAAAGCAATATTTCGGATACTGTCAGTCGTCCTCTGATGGTTCTGGCCAGAAAGCATGAAACATGAACATGGATGAACATGGACCATGTGAGCTCCGGTGAACACGGAGCTCAGTTTCATTTGCAGTCAATGCTTAGTCGCTTAGTCGGTGTCAACGCCAACTTCAATCAACAACTGCAGCGCTTGGACATGACCCTGTCGAGCTGCGATAGACAATGGTGTAGTCCCGTCAGTCTTGGCCTTGTTGATGTCAGCTCCAGACGACAGCAGCTGGCGCACAACTTCTAGATTGCCCTTTTGAGCTGCTATATACAATGGTGTTGCTCCAGTGTCTGTTGTAGATTTGTCGACATCAGCGCCAGCCTGAATAAGAATGCGCACAACTTCCAGATGGCCCTTTTGAGCTGCGATGTACAACGGTGTTGTGCCATCGTCGCTTGTGGCTTTGTTGCTGTCCGCGCGTGCCCTAATCAGCAAGTGCACGACATCCAAATGGCCATTATGAGCTGCAATGTACAATGGTGTTGCTCCATTGTCGCTTGTGGCTTTGTCAACATCAACCCTAGCCTCAATCAGCAAACGCGCTACTTCCATGTGGCCTGCCTGAACTGCAATGTACAACGGTGTGACCCCATCACTGATTCTGGCTTTGTTGTTGTCAGCCCCGGCCGCAGTCAGCACATCGAGAACTTCAACATGACCCTGCTTTGCTGCGATGACCAAGGGTGTGGTTCCATCGTCAGTTGTGGCTTTGTCAATGTCAGCTCTAGCCTCAAGCAACAAGCAAGCTGCTTTGACATGACCCCAAAAGACTGCGAAGTGCAAGGGTGCTACACCACAGTCAAGTGTTCCCAGATCCAGATCAACTCCATCTGCCACCAACAAAGCAATACTGCCCACATGACCCTCCGAAGCTGCGAAATGCAATGGTGTATAACCTGGGGTCCTTGTGTCTCGGGTATCTCTATGAGCACCTGCCTCCAGCAACAGCTGCATTGCTTCCACATGTCCACCCCTGGCCGCATGGTGCAGCAGTGTTTCACCATCTCCCCATGTCAGGTTGGGATTGCCAAGGCCTTGGAGCAGCTCTTCCAATGCCTCGGAATTCCCGGCACTGGCGGCACTCATCATCTTTTGGTCTTCCACAGGGTCAGGTGGACGCCAGGGCAGCACCATCAGCTGGATCTTCACGTGCTCCGAGCTCAGAATCTTATCATCTCGAAGTTTCTGAGACCAATCTTCAGACCAAAACTGTTGACGAAATGCCGAAATGCCAATCTGAGTTGCCACGAAGTCTTTGATTTCTTTTGCACTTTTGCCTTCATAGTCAGATATAACAGCAAGTACTGCACCAGACACTGCGGAGTACACCGAGCACATCGGCTAAGTTGCTGTAGTAGCTACACTGCTACAAATGCCGAGGAAAATTCAGAGCACATCTTGAGCCAAACAACTCTTCTACAAGTGTCTCAAAATCCTGGCAACCCAACCATCCAAGCACAGAAAAGTGAGTCAGCTGCCGAGCGAAGTGTTGCTTTCAGTCGGCCTTTCAGTTGAACATACTACAATTTGGGTTTCTATGAAAATGTATGAAAATTGGCTATCCGGGTATCCCTAAATCCTCAATTTACCCCATATGAAATTGCCAAAAATGGTGGTATAGTGTGGTATAATGGTGGTATATGTTCAGACCCTGTTGGCCTCCTTGTTCATGTCTGCAATGGACACGTAAGGGCAATCCTTGGCTGCAAAGTTTGCATCTCTGCGGTGCTGCCCATGTGGACCAGGAAAGTTAGCTCTATGGGTGTCTGAAATGAGGGATACCCCCAAATAATAGCCTTTTTACTGGGGAAAATGTCGGAAAATTATGATAAACCATGATAAACCAGGGGAGTTGAATTTCACTATAGCACGTTCGCTTCGCAAAATCTTCTATGTTTTTCTTGCTGAAACTTGACCACAACAACTTCGCAGTGTAATTCCATGCTTCCAGGCTGTCTTCCACTTGTGATGTCTAGGCTTGCTGCATTGCAATACACCTTGAAACATCGATCTTCCGCCTTCTTCATGACGTTCACCTGTAGGAATCTCGGGGCCTTGCTGTTGAATCTGATGTTGTAAGCTTCGCATTCACAGTTCTATAGTTCTAGAGCAGAAGCTCCAGCTTTGTAGGAACAGTGAAGATCATTACAGCAGAAAATATTGGCACAAGAAACAAACTTTTGAAGCCGCAGGGCGCACACTTTTGGAGCCACAACCCTCACACTCATACTCTGAGAATTCTTCTTCCTCAGAGAAGTAAACATCCGCCTGGTCACACGGAAGACATGAGAAGGATCAAAACGAAGATTGAAGATGTCAAACAGCACCATTTGCCACTTGCTCATGAAGGTCCCAGGTAGCACAACAAAAGCAACATCTGCGATAGATCCGTGTCAAAAGCCCTTCATCATCCAAGTCATCCCATAGGTTTCCATAGGTTCCGGTAGATTCCCGTAGATTCCCACGGTGTCCCAACGGGAAATCACCGCCTCACGGCGAGGCTCGGGCTCTTTCAGGTTGGCGATCATCTCAGGGATGGATGGGAGATGATGGGAGCAGGGTTCGAGTGGGTTTTTTCAATGGTTTCTATGGTGTTTCTATGGTTTCTGGTGTTTCTTTGGTTTTTCTATGGTTTCTATGGTTTTTCTATGGTTTCTATGGTGTTTCTATGGTTTTTCATGGAAACTTTATGGACTCCATAGGCCCAAAATCAACCGAGTCTTTTTCACCTTGATCCGCGCATCTGCAGTGTCATCATCGCTGTCATCCTGCAGGATCTTGCCAAGCACGTGTGGCTACCGGGCACGGGCCCTATGGATCCATATGGGGTATGCCACCTGGTTGGTGGTGCAATAACCATCTTGAAAAATGATGGAGTTCGTCAATGTGAAGGATGACATCTCATATATGACATGGAAAATAAAAGCCATGTTTGAAACCACCAACCAGTAACTGTTTGACGATGGAAAACTGTCGGATAGACACAGTTGTCCGGCCGTCCTGATCAGGAGCTAACTCCTGCAATGGGAATCCATTGCTACAGAATAAAGCCTGGTAATTCGTGGATTGATGACCAATATGGGTATATCATGGTATATCATATTATATCATATTATAACAATCCAACTCTTGACCACGTCACATATGTAATCAAAGTATACAAACGTCAATTCACAGTGCGCATCAGTCTGTGAAAATGCTTCACTTGTTCTGGAAGTATTGTCAGCGTCACTGCACCAAAACATATCCCATATCTTCGGCTCACAAGATCGGGAACGCAAAGAGTCGTAGTGAGCCATTGGTTGTTCTGAACAAGGGCAAAAATGCAACGTCCTGCTTTTCCTGTTCAAAGAGGGTCTTCGTGATATACTTTGTACCTGAAATGATGCATCTACTGAACGGAAACTCGGATTTTCTCCGGAAACAAAACTTTCGCGTGATGATTTCATTGATATCAGCTGTAGTCTCATTCACGTCAGCAGTCTCAAAACTTCGATGGTTTGATTGTTGCATACACAAAAGTTGGGGCTTCCCAAGCATGGCATCTTTGATCATCTTCGGGACCGTCACCGACAAATCATGCAAAGTGTTCATCAATACAAAGCCTCTACCATTCTCTGTGTCTACCATTGTCTACCTACTGTATGTCTACCTTCACTGAGCCAAGCACAATCATTTCTCAGGTATAGCAAGTACCTCAAGGCATGGTGACGACCATACGCGCCATCCGATCCATCCAGTGAACGCCGTGGCCATGGCACCGGATGTTTTTGATCCTCTCGCCAGCTTTATTGGTCTTTGTCTCCAGCTCCCAATAGGAGTCCTGGGCACTTTATGCCCAGTGGCCACCTCCGAAGATAGATGAAGATAGGCAAAAAAATGGGTCCCATAGATGGTCTGAAATTTACAGAGACCTTTTAAACATTTCGAAAAGGTAACAACACATTGACAAAAATGTGACATGGCAGTGCCCAATGGGCAGATCCTCGACGCTTAGCCAGCGCTCGTCGCTCAAGTCGTCGTCGATGACGACATCGCCATTCAGCGAGAGACGCAAATGCTTTGACCTGGTTCTTCATTGGATTGGTTTAAGGGAAAATTTTAACCGGAAACCATGGTTTTTACCATCAAATATAGGGTTTTCCTGTAAATTTTCCCATCATCCAATTCTATGAGTTCTGCAAACAACGCAACTGAACACAACGATGATGGCAGCATCTGGTCCTGTTGTGTCGTGAGGTGAAAAACCCTCCTAAGCAATAACTCTCATAACCACAGTGGCAGGAACACACGGTTTTGTTCCAGAATTTCCAAACCTTTCTTCGGAACTTATCTTCAAAGGCTTAAAGGAGCTTTCACAGTATGAACCTCTGCCTCTGAGCATCCTCCCCATGTGAAGACTTAGACGGACAAAGGGACATCTGGTACTCATGTGGGTCCCAAAGTTGGGTATGCCCCAATTCCATTGCTGAAAATGGTGAAGACACAGCCATGCGGCCATGTAGATTTTCATAACTGAACCATTCGCGCCATTTTTTTAGGCCCTGACGTCAGTTTTGCCTGCACATGTCGAGGCTCAGTCTCTCTGGATGTCGCCACCTGACATGGCCGCGGCTAAAAAAAAACGCGCCTGTTTTTTCGTTCGTCCGGGTGATCACAACCAAATCATGTAGCAGAATGATGTACAAGTAATGTCATACATATATTGTATAGAAATGTATAGAATAGTACAACAATACTGTTTTGATATATTTTGATATAATATATGTATACTGTATAATGTTGTGTTTCGCAATCAAGGTGGTTCAGTGGAATTTAAGGAATTCCCATGGATCATAAGCTTTTGCAGATGCACAACCAATAAAAAATTCCAAATTTGCACATAATGATGTTTTTTTATAATAAACTTATCAGTGAGAATCTGGGCTGAAAACTGTACGTGTTTTTTTTGTGAAGATCGATGTTCATTTGTCTTATGATGAATGGAGGGAGGGATGAACTAGAAACCGTGGTTCATCAAATTTTATCATCATCATCATCATCGTCATTTATCACTCAAATCATTGACAAACTTTATTGTGCGCTGTGCACACACACTGAGTCGGGTTCGCACTGCATTGTCGTTTTTTCTCATCCGCACTTGGTTGCAGACTGCAGAATTTTGTCTCTGCTGTCAGTCTTTGTTTCTGAATTTTACTCAGAGTCTTCTGATGTCTGATTTCTCAGCTTCGGCATCCATCTAAGTACAGTCCATCTTGTGTCTAAGTTCCCTCAACGACAAAGGGACTGCATCACAGCGCAAAGTGCCAGTAGCTGACTGGGGACTGCTGCGGCGACTGAAACTGCTAAGGAAAAACAGCAGTGATAAGTTGTGAGTATCAAGTATCAAGGTATTGAATCAATTAGAAATTAGAAACTTATTGGTAAGTTTACAGTTACTATATTATAAAGTTTCATCTCATTGACTTTTAAAATAAAATTATATAAGTTTGGTCTAAGTCGGGTATCGATCAGTCCGTCTCAGTCTGTCAGCAGTAGTATCTGTCTGATCTGATTGTCAGTTCACTTCAGAACTCAGAACAGAACAAACTTCCCCATCCCGCATGCTACAGGCACACCAAAAGCAAAACAAGTAGTAAAGTTTAAAGTTGTAAATCACCGCAGCAATTGTCTCAGTGCCACAGTGATAGGCGGCAGGCGGCTGTCTGCATAGGCATAGTAGTCATAGGCATAGCATCACTTCGACTCCGACTGCGACTTCTTTCTTTTCGAACTCGACGGGTCCTTCAGAGATGTCTTCGGCCTTGGCTGATTGGCAATGACTGGATGATGACAGTTGAAACAAGTGAATACCCATTCCTGAACTACTCAAACATGTCATTACTGTACCGTGTCAGTCATTACGAGTTCTGGCGTGGTCCTACGCCGCCATCATGCTGATTCATGCCATGCTGGCTGCTGGCTGCTGCTGGCTGGGCTGGCTAACAGAGATAGAGGCTACATATGGGTCAAATTTATAATTATATATACAATTGTCGATGCTGCCAGTCTGAGTACACACCGCCATCTGGCACAAGATTTTGTAAACGGCACTTGTTACAACCTGGACGCAGTACCCTGTTATTACTGTGTCATTACCTGAACCTGAAATCCTAAGACTGACTGGACTGGACTGACTATGACTAAAACAGTTTGTCACAGGCTCACAGACTCACAGGACAGAACAAACAACCAACAACTACACAAACACTCGTGACTATATACTAAAACAATCAATGTTGGCAAGCAAACCAAACCCAAGTCCAAGCTACTTTTGCTGTCGCTCTGGCTTTGCCATAGGCTTGACGCCGGCTTTTGCCTTTGCTTTGACCTTGGGGTTGCTCGAACTTGATCTCAGTCTCAAACCTTGCCCTGATGCTTGCAATTCACTCACGGCTTTCTTCGCAAGAGCGAAAGCTAATATTTTTCCTTTCTTGGTAATGGTATTGGACCGGCCATTGTCATCCTCCTCATCCAATGCTGCCAATGCTCTTTTGTTTTTCTGGTTCTTGTTTTCCTTGGAGTCGTCATCACACTTGTCCTTTTTGCTCTTCTTGTCTTTCTTGTCTAACTTGTCCTTCGCTTTCTTATCTTTTTTTTCCTTCTTATCCTTCTTCTCCTTATCATCCTTCTTTTGTTTTTTGCTTTTGTGATCATCCTCGTCCTCGATCTGAAAGAGTTCTTCTGCCTCCGCTACATCGGACGGAGAAAGATTGATAGCATTCTTGGCAGCCTTGGCGAATGATTCCTGCAGCGGCGATGACTTCTTTCCAAGTCGGAGCAAATCATTCACGGACAGATTCTGTTGTGGCTGTGGCGGCGGCGGCGGCTGTGGCTGCTGGGCTGGAGTCACATTTGCTTGACATTGTGCCTTTTCCTGCTGCTGTGCTTGGGGATCAACAACTGCAGTAGTTGAGGCTTTTGAGTCATTGGAATCAAACTTCGATTCATTTTCCTTTGCGTTTGCATTCTCCTCAGCTGCAGCAGATGTGGATACTCTTGCTTGTGTTGCCATCTCTGTCTCTGCCTGAGTTTGAGTGATCTGCGTCGGCTCCCACTGTTCCTTTGCAACCTCCTCAGCTGCAGCAGATGTGGATGCTGCTGCTGCTTGTGTTGCCATCTCTGCCGCTGCATGAGTTTGGGCGACCTGAGTCGGCTCACACTGTTCCTTTGCAACCTCCTCAGCTGCAGCAGATGTGGATGCTGCTTCTTGTGTTGCCATCTCTGCCGCTGCCTGAGTTTGGGCGACCTGAGTGGGCTCCCACTGTTCCTTTGCAACCTCGTCAGCTGCAGCAGATGTGGATGCTGCTGCTTGTGTTGCCATCTCTGCCGCTGCCTGAGTTTGGGCGACCTGAGTCGGCTCCCAGTGTTCCTTCGCAGCCTCCTCAGCTGCAGCAGCTGTGGGTGCTGTTGCTTGTGTTGCCGTCTCTGCCTGAGTTTGAGAGGCCAGAGGCAGCTCCTCCTGCTGTGTTTCTTGCGAACACTTTTCAGTAGCATCCTTAGCGGACTCAATGTTCGCTGGAACTGAAACTTCAACACTTTCTGGTGCTGTCTGATCAGGCTGATCAAGTTCTTGCACATCAGATGGAATCTGGGAAGCCGCTTGACATTGTGCCTTTTCCTGCGGCTGTGCTGCTTTGGGATCAACAACTGCAGTTGAGGCTTTTGAGTCCTTGGAATTGGAATTGGAATCCAACTTCGATTCATTATTTTCCTTTGCATCCTCCTCAGCTGCAGCAAATGTGGATGCTGTTGCTTGTGTTGCCGTTTCTGCCTGGGTTTGGGCGGCCAATGTCGGCTCCCACTGTTTGTTTGCATCATCATCATCATCATACGCAAAATCTGCGGGTGCCGTTGCTGTCATTGCTGTGTCTGCTTCTGCTGCTGCTGCCTCAGTTTGGGCGACCAAATGCGGCTTAGGCCCAGACTCCTGCTGCTGATGCTGTGCTTCTTGCAAACACTTGTCAGTAGCAACCTCGACCTTGGCCTCAATGTTGGCTGGAACTGAGACGGAGACGTAAACACTTTCTGGCACTGGTGCTGTTCGATCAGGCTGATCAAGTTCTTGCACATGAGACTGGTGAGACTGAGACTGGGGAGTCATTGTCATGGTCACATCTACTTGACGTTGTGCCTTTTCCTGCGGCTGTGCTGCTTTGGGATCAACAACTGCAGCTGAGGCTTTTGAGTCCTTGGAATTGGAATTGGAATCCAACTTCGATTCATTATTTTCCTTTGCATCCTCCTCAGCTGCAGCAAATGTGGATGCTGTTGCTTGTGTTGCCATTGCCATCTCTGCCTGAGATTGAGCGATCTGAGTTGGCTTGCACTGTTCCTTTGCAACCGCTTCGGCTGCAGCAGATGTGGATGCTGTTGCATGTGTTGCCGTCTCTGCCGGAGTTTGGACAGTCTGGGCCTGGGCGGACAGAGTCGGCTTAGCATCTGCGGGTGCTGTGGCTGTTGCCGCTGTCGGCTCCTGCTGTTGCTGCTGCTGGGCTTCCTGCGACCACTTTTCAGTAGAAGCAACCTTGGCCCCGGCTGGAACTTGCATTGGCGGAGCTGGTTTGAAGATGTCATCGTCATCTTCCACAGCCACAACCTCGGTATCTTTCAAGGCCAAGGTATTGTTCTTTGCATCGTCTCCTACTTCCGAATCGGAACGTAGTGTTTTCCAAAAGTCTTCGTCTTCATCCTCTTTGGCAGTGGCAGTGACTCTGACATTGGCATCAACATAATCAAATTCGACACTGTCCTCGGGATCATGATCATCAGACCAAACACGTGGCTTGAACTTGACTGGGCTTGGCTCCAACATCACTGGTTGTGCAGGTGTGGCTTTGACTTGGGCTGAGGCTGGCAATTCGGCTGTGGCTGCGTCTAGCTTTTCCCAGCATTTCACTGCAACTCCCTCAGACTTTGCCGCCTCGCCGTCGTCGGCGTCTCCCGCAACGACTGCCAGTGCCAGTTCCCGCTTGAGAGAAATGGGAGCCTCTTCAAACCACTTTCCATCATTCACAAGTTCAGAACCGATCTTGACCTGAAGATCATTCACATCATTCCTGGCTCAGGGAGGAGCAGGACTACTACTTATATTATTTTATCTTATATTAGATCTATATGTATTATATATATATATATTTTTTTATAGTTTATATAGTCTAATAGTCTATAGTCTATAGTTGATAACTTGATAACCAGCTACAACAGTCACAATCAGTCAGCCTGAGTCCGAGTCCGAGTCAAGTCCAGAATTGACTTGAATTGGATGGAATGGTCCGTCGTCGGTCGGTTTGTTGAACCAATCTGTTGAGTGAGTGAATGTGTCAATTGTCAATGTGTTTGTTGAACCAATCCCTGAGACCCTGAGACTGAGACTGACTCACCCCTGACACCCTGAGTCGTGCCTTGCAAGTTTCTCTTGTAAGGCTTGCAGTCCTTCAGACTTCAAACTTCAAAGCGCTGAGCATGGCACAGCACAGCAGCGCATTGAAAATCAAATAACTGATGACTGACTGATAATTGATATATATATATATATATATCTATATATTGAGACATGGAGGGGAGAGTTCAGAACTGTGCTGGGCAGTGTAGTCAGTGCACTGCAGTGAGCGTGACTGAACTGAACTGAACTTGATTTAGTTGACTTGATAAGTTCAGTGCATCGTCATCATCAAATTTAAAAATCAAAATATACACAACACAAGTGTAGTCCAGTCCTGCAAGTGCATCGTGACTCAGCAAATGAGAATTGATTCGCAGTCCAATCGAATTGCAATTCACGGCTTTCTGCACCATTGCAAAACCAGGCGGCAGCAGAAATACATCTCCAGAATTGATGCAGCCAGTGCCAAGGGTGTAGATGTACTCCAACTTCTCAGAGTCTGCTGACAGATCTGCGAAGCAGTTCATCGATTCCTGAATCAAATGATTCTAATTCAAAATTCCAACACCATAAAGGGCAAAACAGGTACTAAGCGCCAATGCGTTGCCAACGAACAGCCAGTGCCGAGCTAATGAAATAACATTAAAAATAAAAAACCTTTCAACTTCAACCCGACTCTGGCCTGGCCTGGAGGTCTTCATTCAACACTTCGATGCATTCGGAAATGCTCATGGCTGCAACCAAACGAGTTCCTTCACATTGGAATTGAACTTGTCCAATACCTCCATGAGAAACTGTGGTGTCCACCGTGGCGTGCGGAATGCAAAAGTAGACCGCATTGTCAAACCTGGACCACACTTGTGCTTGCTGCGCTGCTGTTGTAGATGCTGATGGAAACTTGCGCGATGCCAAATGATTTCGATAGTGATCGGCGGTCCAAACAAAGTTGCGCGAGTCAGCTGTAGAACCATCGTCCTAGCAGGGGCTGGAATCTACAACAATGACAATCAAATAACTTTGCCTTTTGTTACTTGGTCACGGGCCAGCCCTAACCCTGTTTAACCTGTTTAACCATGTAACCCTGTCCAGTAGGACCTTGTTCTCCAGCTTTTCTTGCAGAAGCTCATCCAAACTAAGTAGGGACTTGCACCGATCATCGCACTGCAGTGGTGGGACTACCGCTGAATTGGTCTTGCCAGATGCTTGAAGTGTAACCTTGCTGTCACTCATAAACTTCCTCAGCTGGTTTATGATTGCAATGTTGGCTGCTTTGATGCTTCCTTCTGGATACTTCTGAACCTGGCGTCGGTTGTCAGTGCGCTAGTTGCTGAATGACGACGACGACGACGACGACTACGACGACTACTACGACGACGACTACGACTACGACGACGACGACGACGACTACTACTACTACGACTACTACTACTACTACTACTACTACTACTACTACCACTACTACGAACTAACTAACTACTGTAACTACTACTACTACGAACTAACTAACTATTGTAACTACTACTACTACTACTACTACTACTACTACTACTACTTACTACTTACTACTACCTACTACCTACTACCTACTACCTACTTACTACTTACTACTTACTACTTACTACTTACTACTTACTACTTACTACTTACTACTTACTACTTACTACTTACT
>Ga0126342_10006101_pt1 | contig 21292 bp, 21 predicted proteins | sample Cyp1metagenome_FD_92528 | JGI IMG/M metagenome (GOLD analysis project Ga0126342, IMG submission 92528) | Coral microbial communities from Lord Howe Island, Old Settlement Bay, Australia - Cyphastrea 1 metagenome | ecosystem: Host-associated > Invertebrates > Cnidaria > Coral ...
AGCATGTACCTAGTAAATGCGAGGCTGGTAGTCAGAAATGCTGCAAAGACCTAGCAAATACGAGGCTGGACCTCAGAAATGCTGCCAATAGCTTGCAAATAGAAGGGAAGGGGGTGCTACCTGCAAACCCATACCATTGGGGGGGTAGGAACACGGAACACGAGACCATATATAGGGTCCGGAATTGTTTTGGGATTTTGTTTTTCCGTTTTGTTTTTTTTGTTTGATCTGCTTTTCTGCCCGTTTTCCTTGCTATTTGAAGCATTTTCGAGCTGGAAGCTGCCATTTCAACTGTCTTTGCAACATTTTGGAGTTGGAACCTCTCATTTTCCATAGAATTTGCAACATTTTGGTGGAATTAGTAACATTTTGGAGCTGGAAGCTGCTGTTTCAAGGGTACTTGCAGCATTTTTGAGTTCGAACCTCTCATTGCCGATGGAATTTGCAACATTTTGGTGCTCGAACTGTTCGTGTAACATGGTAGTTCTCGACTAGGGTTCATGTAGGGTTGGTTTTGGGGTTAGTTTAGTGTTTTAGAGTTAAGGTTTATGTAGGATTTTTTTAAGGATTTGCTTAGGATCTTTTTAAGGTTTGTTTAGGGTTTATTTAGGCTTGGTGTGCGACCTATTTGTGGTTGGTTTAGGACCTGTTTAGTGTTAGTTTAAGGTTTGTTGAGGGTTGGTTTAGGATCTATTTAGAATTGGTGCAGGACCTATTCAGGATTGGTTTAGGGTGTGTTGAGCGTTGGTTTAAGATTTGTTTAGGTCTGGTTTAAGATCTATTTAGGGCTGGTGTACGGTTTATTTAAGATTACATTCAAAATTTAGGGGCTGTTTAGGGTTTACTTGGAGTTGCTTTAGTGTTTCTTTGGTTGGTTTGGTTTTTAATGGTTGAATTAGGGCGTATTTATTTATATGAATTTATATGATGTTTCTTAAGGATTATCTGCAGTATGAGAAACAAAAAAAAGAGGGAAAAACAGATAAGCAAAGAAGCAGGGAAAAGCAGAAAGCAAAAACGCTGGAAAAGCAGCAAAGCAGGGAAAAGCAGAAAAGCGGAGGAAGAGGCAGAGAAGCGAAGAAGCAGAGAAGCAGAAGCAAAGAACTATAGTAACTATAAAAGCAGAGAAGCAGGAAAAAGCAGAATAGCCAGAAGCAGAGAAGCTGAAAAGCAAAGAAGCAGGGAAGCAGAAATCAAAAAAATGTCCAAAACGGGAAAAAGTAATTCCCAAAATAAATAGCCCTCCCTAAATAAATAAATAAATAAATATATATACAGTATATATCACCAACCATATCAAGTAAAAAACAAAAATGCCATAAACAACTATCATTTGGAGATGATCTCGTTCACCCAGTTCACTCTTGGAGATGGTTCGTTCTTTTTTGGCCTGGGTTTACCACATGGCCTGCTGAGCAATCACCGAGAGGACTTCCAAGTCGATTCGGTTGAACTCATCGAAGCAGCACCAGGCACCAGATGAAGCCAAACCTGCCCCAGAGCCAGATGCGGCTGGCGCATGAAACTCATGAAACTCAGGAGGCTGACATCTTTTGTGTTTCAAATCTGTCTGTTTTATGAGGGGTCTAGTCTACCCTCTGGTAAACTAAGGCAGCGAACTGGAAAATCACCATTTTTTGAGAGAGAAATAGTCATATACTGAAAATCACCAGAAATGATAGGTTTTTGAAACGTGTGGAATCTGTGGCACATTGCCGTCCTTTGAAGAACTTTCCCATGGCCAAGTAATCCAGACCATCCGAGCAGTTGAAGACCACCTGAGAGCCGCATCCCAGCTATAAACCAATAGAGGGGGGTTCAACCAAATAATACCTTATGACCTATATAACATATGCATATATAGTTTATATATATATATAAATATGTATGTATGTATGTATGTATGTATGTATGTATGTGTGTGTATGTATGTGTATATGGCATATATACACATACAAACACATATATATATGTGTGTATATGTGTATGGAGGTCCATTTACAGTATTTGCACCATATAACACATTCACAAAAAACTGGTGTGTAACATGTTATAACCATGTTGTAACCATGATATATGGTAACTACAGCGCACATCAACAGCCAAGATGCGCATTGGACTGACATCGCCTTGGCCAAGTCCTGCGCAAAAAAACGGATTGGCTGCAAATCCACATGAGGCCGTGATGCACATGATCTTGGTGCTCCGAACTTCGTCAAGTAGCCTACTGAATATAATTATAATATATGTATGCATGCATGCATGCATGGATGGATGGATGGATGGATGGATGGATGGACAGATAGGTAGGTAGGTAGATAGACAGACAGACAGACAGACAGATAGATAGATAGATAGGTGTGAGCGTGCGTGTGTGTGCGTGTGTCTCAATATTCATATACATATATCATATACCCTCTGGTGAACTAACATAGCAATGGAAAATGGCTATTTATAGTGGATTTTCCCATTAAAAATGGTGATTTTCCATTGCTATGTTAGTTCACCAGAGGGTACATATACAACATATACAGAGATCCGCATAATCTTGGCCCAGGGTGATCCATCGAGCCCAGGCGGTCCTTGGTGGACTCGGTCTTGCCAGTGCCTTGGAAAACTGCGGGGATTCACTGAGGATATACTGAGATAAAATGAGGATATGTCAACGGCAGTTTCAGGAACCTAAATTGGAGGTACTTATCATTTTATATAAGGCCTATATAAGGCCTATGTAAGGGAATATCCCCACAAAATATCGCCTGATATGGTCCAGTACCTCCACTTTAGGATCCCGAAATTCCCATTGAATATGCTGAGGATACAGCGGGTATCTATAGCAACTCCCGTGTTTCTTTTCACACCACTTTCTGCGTATCCCCATAACAATCCCAGAGATCTATTGACATAAATAATCGCAACAGATTTCCCTGCCATATCCCCCTTCAATCCTCCATAGTTTCCCCGTAGTTTTCCCATTTTCCATAGGAAATCCTTCTAAAATCCCCATAGTTTCCCCATCTTCCCATGGCAAATCCCCATCGAAAACAGCTCTAAGCTCAGCTCCTGCAGGCCCTTCCGGTGCACCGCCATAGAAGAGGTGGAAGGCCCCCATCAGCGTCCTGTAGCACCTCACGAGTGGTGGTAGATGTTACCAATAAATCATCCCCCAACACTGTAGTTTGGAGATGTTTGTAGAAATTCAGAGTTACCAAGAGTTACCAACTGGTGCAGGATATAGTTAATACGTATATTATGCATGTGTGCGTGTGCATGTGTATATTTCCAACGTGACCAGCTTATTATGCTTTGGATGATGCTTATTACATACCCTCTGGTAATTTAACATAGCTATTGAAAATTGCCATTTATAGTGAGTTTTCCCATTAAAAATGGTTGATCTTTCCATAGTTATGTTAGTTTACCAGAGGGTAATTTACATATGAGGTCCTGACATGTCCTGGGGATCCCCATTCCATCCCATGGGTGTTCCAGCTCTGATCCCACACCTGTCGGTCAAAGGTGTGACCACGAGCCGATCGCTGTTGCCCAAATATTCGAAGCCGTAGAGGAGAGTGGCCTTGGGACACCACCAGCACTGGGGAAAAATTGGGGTGTCCCAACCATGACTGGGGGCCATTATAGATCATCCCGGTCACTGGGGCTATTGTTAATTTGAAAAAAATTGTTTATGAATGGGATATGAGTGGTTTGTAAATGCAGTAAGGTAAACCCAATGAGATTAACCAACATTGGGGATCGTTTATGCCATTGGGTGAATCCCACATTAAGCACAAACACTTGGTGGATATGTCTGGATGCAAAGCAGAAATGTGCTTGGAACGTAACCAACCCCAACAAACCCTTCATGAATGACCCAGTAAAAACTCAGCAGAGAGCGTTGATGATGGAAACTTGGCAGTTGTCTGTGGTGCTCGGCCTGAGTGGTGGAGAGCACCCATGTACTGCGCTCACCGCTCACCTATTGACTCTCATGAAATCCGCTGAGTCAAGAGCTTCTGCGTCTCGTACATGATGATGGATCCAGTTGGTGCCTTAGTTCTAGTACCCCCCAAAAAAGATTGAAAGTAAATTCCTATACGATCCTACTAAAAATATCTAAAAATAGTGAAGAATTGTGCTGTTCTATCTTTTTGGGTGTGAATATACCACCCAGCAGTGCCATGGAAAAGATCCTAGCTGTTCCTTCCATCTACCGAGCCACCCAGTAGTACCGAAGCTGAGCCATCCAATCGAAGTCCTGCAAAACCGGCCAGGGAAGAATATATGAATATACTATGGTAGTTTACCAATGATAAGCCCATTTTTTTGGTGATTTGCTTGGTGATTTAAAATGATACATCTGATTATCTGATTTGAGGAAATTCTTCGTACTGCACCCATTTTTTTCAAGGCAAAACAGCTCGGAAAGGTCATTTTTCCAGGGTTTACCACATGAATTTTGCAAGACATGTCTTGCGCCATCCTTGGAAGACGTGATCTTGGCATCACGAAGGCTGCCCACCACGTCTCTGTTGTGGACATCGATTGTGACCATGGCCTGGGCCCAGCTGGGCATCTAAGCATCCAAACCCAAACCAAAACCGCGTGAAATTCCATTGAATTCCATTGATTTCCACTAAATCATCAAATTAGATCCCAATCAATTCCATGAAAATCCCCTATGAAATCCCCCTTTTTTTTGTGACTTCCCCAGCCCTTAACGAACCGCCGCGGTGCCGTCAGCGTGCGGCGCGCCAGCTTGGAGAGCTCGCCGCGCAACAGCTCCACGACCTCGTGGAGCTGTGTGGCACAGACCTGCCGCGCGAATTGGTCGTGGGCCGATTCCGATTTTCATGGAGATATCACCAAGTAAACCTTGGGGATATCCATGGGAAAATCATGAGGAATGATAATTTTCATAGTAATTCATGGTGATTACCGGGGAGATAACTAATGAACATATAATCAGGGCGAATCATGGGCAACATTTCGCCGATGAGTAACGATTATATAACGGGGATATTAATCATGGAACATGAATGGAACATCATGGAATTAATCATTGAATTATGTAAAAACCATTGAATTCTATTTATTTCCATTGGATGAATGGAACATAACGGAATTATATAAAAACAGAATGGTATATAACCAATGGAACTATCAGGGAATTATGGAATATGAATGGATGATGAATGGAGATACAATGGCATGTACTGGGATAATATAAATGTTGTGTCTTAACCAAGAATAATTTAGTGATTTCAATGATTCAAGGACATATTTTTATAGGAATAAGACCGGGGATATTCGCGGAATACGAATGGGATATAACGATATGATTCATGCGGATTACACCAACTGCACATGGAGATATAATGGGAATGTAATTAATATGAAATTTAGTTTCCTACCCTCCGGTAAATAGTGTGATATATTGGTTGTATATTCATGGAAGGTCAACAAGGATAAATGGTATATTCGAGAAAGTGTTCTCAACTGTAAATAGTGTGATATATTGGTTGTATATTCATGGAAGGTGAACAAGGATAAATGGTATATTCGAGAAAGTGTTCTCAACCAACAAAATTGGTGGTATAATGGTAATATAATGGAATATGAATGGGATATTCATGGAATATTGGCAATCCCCTCCGGTAATTTAACATGATTTAACCGTTTGCTATGGAACATGGCTCATGTATAGATGATTTATCTACAAGAGATTTGTTGTTCTCCATTGCTATATTAACTTGGAGATTGATCTTGTTATGGGCACAATCGGTGAAGCCTTCCAACAAGAAAATGGACAGAGCTGTAGCCACAGTGCTGCCTCGTAATACTGCTCAAGCTTTCCTTTTTCGATGGCTTCGGCCACCTCTTGAGTCCAGTAGATGTTGTCCACCTGCAGAAAAGAAGTTTCATTTCCAAGGAAGCCAGTTCAATGGGAATTTCAGGATCCTAAAATGGAGGTACTGTACCATATAAGGCCATATTTTTGGGGGATATTCCCTTACATAGGCCAGTGACAAGTCAGCCGAGGGGAGGGAAACTACTGAGAATCGGGCAGCAATGACAACCTGACCTGGCCAGTCCAGCACCTCAAATCAAGCTGATGATGCCGTCCCTTGGTTGCAAATCATCAGTAGTTTCAGTTTATAGCTATTGCTGTTGCTATAGCCGTAGTTGTATCTATACATATATATATACATACATATATATATATATATATTATGTATACATATATTATAAGGGGGGTTCTTAATATGGGTTTCAACCCTAAAATGGTCCAATGTTTGATAATCTGCTAAGGCCCCTGCCCATTTGTCCCTCTTGGATTCCGCATAGGCGCGCACCGAATCGCCCATGATCTGGGCGAGCTTCGGAACAGAAAGGATGTGCATCTTGGGGTTACAGCTGGTGGTGGTCCCATTTACATTGTGGATACACCTATGATATACATATATAACACTATGCATGTTATATATATATCATATTATGAGATATGCATGCCATCAAAGTCTATCATATGTCATATGCTGACATACTATATCTGAAACTCAATAATTAGATGGAACATCGCAAAGAATATACTACACTATTAACACTATCCAATATACTATCAATCAATTCATATGGCAGTGTGTCAAAACCCATAGTACCCCTGGATTGTTCACATCAAAATAGCTGGTACATAAATGGATGTGAATAACCCACTATAGTAATGGTATTTTCATAGGTATTGATCCATACCCACCTATCAATTCTACCAAGGTCCTTTAAAAAAGGCACTGGTGGTGGCCCTGGTGGTGGCCCTGACGCTGCCTTCGTCAAGGTCTTGATCATGGAGTCCTGGACCTCCAACAGCCAGCGTTCGACGTTGCCCTTCTTGTCCCCCTCGTTGACATTCACCTGGAGGAGGCTGGGAAGGTGCTACCCGGCCTGGTAATGACTAACAAAAAGCTATTGAACATGGCCATAGAAATAGTGGATTTTCCCATTAATAGCATGGTGGATCTTTCCATAGTTATGTAAACATTTACCAGAGGGTATGGCCTGTGCCTGGGAAGCACTAAAAATAGGAGCGAATACGTGGGTCAAATATGGTCAAATCCGATTCTTTGAAGTGGTGATGAATTACTTTTCGAATCTTGTTTGATCTTTGTTGGGGGTTACTGTACAACAACCCCCAATGATGGTTGCTATACTACTATAAACGCAAACGACGGATGTACTGGATGTTTTGTGGGGATGGGACCGTTGCGGTTGGACGCTTTGGATGAGATGATAACCTCTGGTAATCTAAGTCACTTTGCCATGGAAAATGGCCATCGTTGACAATACGTAAATCATCTACAAATGATGAGTTAAAACGGCAAACAGTTGTTCAAATCAACTTGGGGATATACCAGCTCCAAGCACTCGTTGAACCAAGGCAAAATTCACCCAAGTATTGCCATTCATCAACCAGTACACAAAAACGCCATTGGTCACATCAGAAAATTGTTGGTTGCATACTTAATATTCCCCATTCATTAACCTTTACATATACCCTCTGGTTATTTAACATAGCCATGGAAAATCACCATTTTTTTATAGGTAAACCCAGGTAAACCATCTATAAATGGGCCATTTTCCATGGCTAATGTTAAATAGCCAGAGGGTATCCATGATTTTCCCATTCATTAACCTTTACATATCATATATATCATGTATATCTATATATCATATATCCATGATTTTCCCATTCATACCCATTCTACATGCACGACATGCACCAGGCGTTGGTTTTTCATCCCTGCCTTGTTCACGAGTTCCACGACTTCGCCTTCCACTGACAGCATGGCCTCAATGATCTCATCGGTGCCGTCGAAGCGAACGCGGTTGATGCCTGGACAGGCGAAGTGCCCTCTGGTAAACCTACAAAAAACTATGGAAAATCAACATTTTTCATGGGAAAACTCACTATTTCTATGGCCATTTTCAATAGCTATGTTAAATTACCAGAGGGTCAATTGGTGTCAAAACTCGTGAGGCGAAAATGAAAAACCGCAACTATGATGGAGATATTTTTCCAATGGAAACTAGGCCATTTTTTGGCAATTGATGGCAATTGCAAATTATCCACTTGGATATTATTGGTAGAGCTCCCCAAGAATTACATAGAATTGTCTAGACATCTGAAAAAATCTCCCCAGTCCCCGCATTTTTCACACGGCAACGATGGCCTTCAAAGCACTTGCCCATGTGTGGCTGCACAGCCGTTGGGTCCTTTGTCTGAGAGAGGATCATCAGCAACTCCTCATTGGACCTCAGTCGAATGGCACCCCTCAATGAGGCTGACAACTGGTGGGAAAACTGATGGGGAAATCATCTATCTAGGATTTCATCCAAAATTCTGAGGAGAATATTGGGAAATCATCTATCAATCGATGATTTAATCAATGGATATGTTCATCAATCCAAGCAGATTTATGTAGGAGCAGCTGTTTTTGTAGGGATGTCCTGAAAGTATCTGAAAGTCTGATCCTAATAACAATAGTCCTTTGCACAGGCTGCACAGGGTAGCTCTGTAATGTTGCCCGTGCGACTTGAAACTGGCCGGGGACCAAGCAGAAAGAAGAAGCGCGGGAACGCCAAGCGCTTAGTTTCCAGGTAGTCATTGAGGCACTTCTGAATCTGATCCAGCCTGCCATCACATTCACATCATTCACATCACAAGTTTTCGGGCTTCGCTCCAGCTACCCTCTGGTAATTTGTTACATAGCTATTGAAAATGACCATAGAAATAGTGGATTTTCCCATTGAAAATGGTGGATCTTTCCACAGTTATGTAAACGTTTACCAGAGGGTAAACAACATTAAACGACCGTGTCTCAGAGTGGCGTACTTTTTGTTGGCTTCAGTGAAGTGCAGCAGAAGGTTCTCGATTTCCGAGACATCCAGGACCTGATAACCGGCCATGATGCGGCCATCAGCCCACTGTCCACTTCCATTTTTTGTCAAAAAAAAACATGGCAGTGTGTCAAAACCCATAGGTACCCCTGGATTGTTCACATCAAAATAGCTGGTACATAAATGGATGTGAATAACCCACTATAGTAATGGTATTTTCATAGGTATTGATCCATACCCAAATGGCAAGGACCACCACACCTCACCAAAAACTGAGGTGAAAGCCAATGGGTTCTCATCCACCGAATTCATGGTGCCTCGCCAAAGCCTCAAGGGATGCCATGGATGGCCATGGACCAATGGAAGCGGTGCGAGAAAGTTTGACCGTAGCCATCTACAATGAAAGTCAGATGAGCCATGATCAGAGCATGGCATGGTCATCTAAAACACAATATCACTGGATTGGTTGAAGAGAAAATCTACAGGAAACCATGGTGTTCCCTATGAAATATAGGGGGTTCTGGTAAATGTTCCCTTAAACCAATCCAGTGATAATATCCAGAATGGATCAGAATGGGAATGCGCAACTCCTACGGCATCTGAGATCAAGACTTATCCACCGCCTGGAATTTCTTTGCTTCATCAGGCATTTGACGCACCTCAAGACTGCTTTCTTCTCCAGAAACTCATGCTCGAAACTCTGACTCCTTTATACTTCTTTGTGCTTCTCGATTCTTTATATATACTTGTCTATGTGTCTTTGTACTGTGGGTAATGTGGGTAAGACAATGTCATAAACCATCCCCCAGTCACCATTTTTAATAGGTTTATAGGTGGGCAAGCGGCGATGTCTTCCGAGCTGAAGATGGGCTCCAGGTACAACCAAGTCCTGGTGCACCCCTCTGTTGATGGCAAGCTGGAAGAATCACCCAGCTGAATGTGAGGCTTTTAATATGGGAAAATCAACTATCAATGGGATACCCTCTGGTGAACTAACATAGCAATGGAAAATGGCCATTTATAGTGGATTTTCCCATTAAGAATGGTGATTTTCCATTGCTATGTTAGTTCACCAGTGGGATATACAAAATGAAGCATGAAGAATCCAAGTTTTATTGTTCTCTTCATGGTCTCATGCTGCCTTTTGCGAGCAGTGGTACTTTACTACTCTTACCTTTCCACGGCTTTCAAACATGAGCGTCCTTTGGACCATGAGCCACTGTTCCAGCAAATCCTGCACAGCATGGCCCCAGCATGGGCCCATCAAACAACAATGCTCCAGAACAAGGCCAACACAATCAGTATCTGGGCTTGGTACCTCACAATTTTGGCCTCATGCGCCCTCTTGAAATTGTAATGTTTGCATCTTTTTGGTGTGTCTCCTATTGGACAACCCCACACCTAATCCCCCATCGTCATATCCCAGGCCTGGATGTAAATGAGCTTCGCCTCCCAATCCTCAGAAGATTGCGGTCTCATGAAGCCGGCATTGCGGCAAGGTGGCGTACCCAAAAATGGGCTTTGGGTAATTCATTGGATGGTCCAACTGGGCATACGAATTGGGTTGAACAAATCTCGGGGAAGCCCCAAAATCCCATGGTTGGAAATCCAACCTCAACATGATTTCACCTTTTTTTTTTGGGTTAGGCACGGCCCAACTGGAAGGAACCCAACTGTTTTTTGTGGCATTGGGCCGTGAATTTTGTTGACGAAGTAAGCAGAGGAACCTGCCTTCACCTCCTTCTCAATGGGCTTTACGAATGGTGAACCGCGAACTGCCTTTTTTGCGCGTGCTTGAAGGCTTGGGCTGGGGGAGTTGGCAAGCTGTGAAAAGGAGAATTTAACAAAGGCAAACTCACCCGAACATGGAGGTTCTCAGGTTCCCAATTGAAGAATGAACTACAAATTTCTTCCCAGTTTATGATCAATGGAATCTATAAATCATAGTTCACTATAGAAGTATTGGGTCACTACTGAAGCTACAGAAGCGCCTGCGTCTTGATGATGTGATCATCTAACAAGGCTTGGACATCATCTGCTCCTGGAGATGTTTCCAGCTGCCCGATGTGTTCATTCGATGCGACTGGCAAAAGTTGGGAGATTTTGCAGGTTTTGTTAGGTCCTTTCAGCAGGAAGGTTCCAGTGTTCTTGTACGGAAGGGTGCCAAACCTGAAATGTCCCGCAACCATCAGCGAAATCCTCAACAGTCTCAACACCCAGTAGATTTCCACAAGCGAAGCCGTAGCTGGGAGAGCCCCTTAAATCAGAGCCCCTGGCGCCATGGCTTTCCACTCATTCTTCATCGTCTGGAGAGCCACCTGGCAGAACCCTTACTGAAATTAGGCATCATCAGGATTCATCAGGCATGACTCAAGACTCGCAGCATGATGCTCCATTTATATGCCGTATCTATGGGTTTGTATATTGGGTACCCCAAACTTCTGTGGTTGATATTGATTGATGACCATTCTTCCGCAATGTGGTCAACTCCACGTGATCTGCAGCCGACCTTCAATCCATGCTGCTTCTGTGCAGAGGTGCTAATTGCATCAACCTTCTCCACATGGTCCAGCATGCCCGCTTCCAGGCACCTCTGAAGTAGAATCATCACACTTTGCGGCATCTTTGGGGCTGAGTGTTCACTGATGAATTGGCGTGTGCACATTTACCTGCATATTATTAGGTTTATGTATACAATATCTGTGTGTGCATGAATCATGCATAGGTGTAGCATAGCAGCCACACAATCGCGGCATTGGCGGCATCTTGGGGGCAAGCATCAGAGTCATTCTCTTCTTGTTGGTGGTTCCAAAGATCGAACCCCAGGGGAAAAAAATTGTCTGCGGTATCATCGCAACGGGAAAAGTGACTAACAAATTCCTGAAAAACTGACATGGTTCGACCCACAGATCGCAGTTTGAGCCACACGCTCTACTCATATCCCACTCAATCCCACTCTGCATTCAAGCCACATATTCAGGGTCAGGCCATCCTCCATGTCAATATCCACATCCATATCCTGCAGCCATGCCCATGGCCCATGGCCCCAGTCGTCGGCCCATCAGGTTGCCTCAAGATACATCCCCTAAACCCCTGGTGAGTATCATAATTGTCCCGTCAAAGAGATCGTCAAATATCACAAAATCATACCAAATCTGGTTTTGGGACACCCAAAACCTCAAAATTTATCAACTTTCCCCATGAAAAAAAAAAATCAGCTGCCTCAAAGAGCTGCAGCAAATGGGAGGTTTTGATGGCCGGCTGACACAGGCCCTGCGGTGCGGCTGGTGACCCATGGTCATGCCATCTGAAAAGGGCTGAAATTTCCGAGACTTTTCGGAGACGATTTCGATTGGGATAAATGATGGAAAGTTAGGGAGAATATCACCAACAAAGCTCATACAAAATCATCCCACATTTTCTGGCATTTTTTTTTGAATCAACTTTCCAACGTGACGGGCCGCTGCGCCTGGATGATGGGCATGTTCTTCTTGAAGGCTTGCACCGCGGAGCGCAGTTCTTGCGCAACCTTCTGGGGATTCGGCGACCCCTCGAAGGACTTGAAGGCTTTGTAGGAGTCCTGGCGCAGGTTGACGCACCGTTCACTGGGTGAGTGAACTATGGATACTATAGTTTATTTATGGTAGATATATCTAAGTAGTTGCAATGGTGTATATATATATATGGTTATGAACCATTATAAACCATTGTAAACCAAGATAACTAGTCATAGGTGGGGGACCACCTATAGATGGGACAGAGCGGCTGTCTGGATTCCCCAAATGCCTCAAAGTGGTGGATGATCCAGCGGATTTAAAATGTCAACTCCGCAATACCTGGAATTAACATGAATTAACGGGTTCAACTTAATACTGGATAATTATGGATGATATCACTAATATAATTATAATATGAATCAACTTGGTATAATTTATTATCTAGATGATATCACTGGATAATCATGGATGATCCATATCCAATATATCCAGAAATCGACTGAATATCACTGTCCGTTCGACTGTCCATCCATTCCCTCCTTGAAATTGTCATCCACTGTCTGCTCGACATCTGCAGCCGACAAATTCGCCAGTTTTCCGCTGAGCCACTCCTCTTCGCACCTTGCTCTGAAACAGTGAAGGGCTAAAAAAAAAGAGGCACCATTATATGAAGTAATCACTCACGTTAAAAAATGAATCTATATATATATAATTATATGTGTATATATATATGTGTGTGTGTGTATGTATATGCACATTACATATGTTAATCTCTTAAGATGTGTATACCTAGTGTTTGTGCGTGTGTGCGTGTGTTGTATCATAACATTTCATAGCCAAATTCATCTCATGGCCCAGCAGAGAAGTGATCCACTGGGGCAGGCACCCGTTGTAATCTATGGCCATTGACCAAAGATCGAAGTAGGGCTTGTACTCCTCTTGAACAACCTGTGGCTGCCAGTGGCGAAAGCGCTTTCAAAGCAATTAAGATGCAACATAGGAATCATGGAAGACGAAAACAAGCAATGAACACTCACGTTCTCGGATTCTTCTTTTACAAGGCGCCACAGCTAAAGCATGCTAAAGCAATCTTCAGTTCCCATCAGTTCCCCTCTGGTACCCTCTGGCAAACTAACATAACTATAGAAAATCACCATGTTCAATGGGAAAATCCACTATAAATGGTCATTATCAATAGCTATGTTAAATTACCAGAAGGTAATCTCAAAAATAGCTCAGGAAAACCATGGGAAACACCTCCCTCGCGAGGCTCCGGCCTCGAGCTCGGAGTAGTCCTTCTGATCGATCTGGAAGAGCTTCTCCCGATCCGAGAACGACTTGACCTGAAGAAGCGCGGCAGTCAGAAATGGTCCAAAGATGTCCAAAGCCTTGTTCCTTGGTGAACAGAAACAGGAGAAACTGGTCAAAAACTGGGATTCCTTCGATGAATTGTTGGATGTAGGTGGATGATGGTGGATGTGGATTTTCACCCCCCCTCAGGGAAAGTCATCACATGAAAAAAGACCCTGAAGCGCCCTGAGTCCCTCAGTCACGGACCCTGTCGGTGGCCCGCACGAGATTATCCTCGCAACAAGAAGCATGGAGAACATGATGCGTGTTGATTATTTGTTTGGTGAATTCTGATTTTTTTTTTTGAAAAATGGTGGGATTTTCAAAATTCAACCAAACAAAATCCCCAGAATTCACATGAATTCTCACTCATCAGACTTTGAAAATCCGCTCCTGCAAGGTCTGGATTCGCTGTGCCACTTGCCCAGCCACCGCATAGGAGTCCAAACCCTTGACCCATTCCAACTCCTAGGCCCAGGACATGGCCATCTGCCAACAGAGGGGGGAAATCATGGGAAAACCATGGAAAACCCCATGCAATCCATTGATAAATAAGGATTTTCCCTATTGAAATGGTATGAAATGGTGACCAAATAGTGATTTTATGTGATTTTGGTGGCCATGGACTGAGGCTGTCACTGCTTGGTACTTCTGAAAGTCCACTTGGTACTCTTCAACTTCGCGTTGCAACTGCTCCTCCAGAAGGGCTTGGGTTTTTTTTCTTTTGGAAATCTATGAAACAGATTGCCTCACACTAAGCCGCTGACCATAAAGGCAATTTTGTCCTTGTTGAGCTGTCGGTCCGCCCTGGCCACGTCACGCCCATGCACAAATCCCCGCAAGGCTTGGTGCTGTCGCTGCCGCTGGGGTCCCATGCTCCATGACATCCATGTTGATTTGAAGTGGCCACTCAAACCTACAGGGAGACACCGCAACAATACCAAAAACACTGGAGAAATTGCTGTGGGAAGTTACATTGCTATATAATGCTATGGGCTATATATATATATATACATCTCTGTGTGTGTCAAATATCCTATCCTCCTAATTTACCCTGTGCATAGATGAGAGTTTTCACTTCTCAGCTCCCTTTTTTCTTGTGTTCCAGTTACTAAGCCGTTACTAAGTTCCAAACGAGCGGAAGGCTTTCTCCACCACTTCGCCTCCGACCTCGGCCGTGTCGGCTTCGGCTGTCCCGTCTCGGATCCTTCGGATCCGAAGCAGGTCTGAGCTCGGTGCATCGTGGCTGAAATCCTCCACCATGTTCATTTGTTGATGCACCACACGTGTGCGTTCCTGAGTCTGTCCATGTCTGTCCGTTGTCATTTTTTGTGGTCCACTTTTAAATGGGGTGTGGAGAAGGAACCAAGTTGGGTCTCGATTTCTGGCAGTTCAAGAATGGGGAGAATCAAAGTTTAATCATAAATAATCCGTGTGAACTCATTTAAAATCCATTAATATATTAATCCATATTTCTGGCTATCATTTGAATCATTTATTTCATCCATGCCATAATCCATTGGAAGGGTAGCACCTTTTTTCAGAGAAACCAAATCCGCCAGAGCTCCATCAGTGGCTTCACCACCTTCCTCTGCACCACTTCCATGAACTCACGCAAATCCGCCTGCCGGCAGCGGGCCTGGGGGCCTGGCGGCCTGGGGGCCTGGCTGTTTCTCAATGGGAATTTCAGGATCCTAAAATGGAGGTCCTGTACCATATAAAGGCCATATTTTGTGGGGATATTCCCTTACATAGGCCTTACATAGGCCTTATATATGGTAGGTACCTCCAATTTAGGTTCCTGAAATGGCCATTGAGTTTTGGGCTGTTTTTGGCTGTTTTTTAACATGTTGAAACATGTTGAAACACATCGAAACTCGATGCCCAGCCATGTCTTTCTCGGATTCTGGGCTGGCAAGGATGCGCTTATGCGTGTCGTCCTGAGTTTCACCCGCCAGTCCGGGGTCCGGCAACGACATGAGGGACACACTGGATCTCAGCTACCAACCCATTCAGTGAGGATACCATCAGCCCTCTCTTCAATGCACTCGCTACATTGGCCTTAGCACAGTTTACTTTAAACAACCTCTCTTCATTATCCTGGAGCGATATCAAACAGCCACCAGGGGTTGATAACTGATAACGTCTGTCTCCTGCTTACCATTACTCATACTGCCAATATGATCCGACATGCAAATGGATCTAGTATCTATTGAATCTATTGCCTGGCTGTGTCTTTCTCAAATGGTTTGTTTGCGCAGCTGTCTGACGCTCTGATCCGATCCCTTCAAGTTTTCCTGCAACTCAGCAGTCTGTTGACTTCGTAAGAGTTCAACGGAGGCATTCTTGGGCTAATTCTTCAGCCTTGCAGCATTTTCTCAACGTGTTTCCATAGATGGGGGTACCCCAGCTGGATAGTTAAAAATGGACGATCCTATTGAACTGGATGATTTGGGGGTACCCCCATTTTAGGAAACCTCAACATCTCAAAGCACCCCAAACTGTGACCACTGCGCTTCACTTGAGCGCCTTCTGTGCGAGCAGGTTGATCATGTCCCCACACCGCAGGCGGAACAGAGGGAAGTCCTGCCACAGCGATTTGGGTACGGTCGGCTGGAAGGAACATGATAAGTTGGCCATTGGGGGAAATCCTCCGAATATTCCTCTCAATCATATGCCCAAAAACGGTCCACGATGCTCTCGGACAGCACTTGCACTTCATACTTGGCTTGTCTGTAGGCTTGAATGCCTCAAACGAGTCACATTGAGCACAGTAGCATAAATGGCATAAGACGTTGTGAGCGGCTGGATCTCAAATCCCTTTTGTCCAGACTTTGGCGAAGTGGGCGTCCTTGTTAAACTGTTACTCTACCGCTGGTTCTATCTGTATGCATTCCTCACTTGACGGGGAGTTTACAAGCCCTTCGCAAGGCGCGACCCTCTGAGGCCAGCGAGGGCCCCCAACGCTCTCTGCAGCCATCGATGTCCGTGGGATCAAGATCTGCATCCGTGCCAACAATAGGAAGTGCAGCTGAAAAAACGTGGCCAAAATGATCCGAAAATCCCCAACCGGGCCGCATCCCAAAACCATGGCGGGTGGGTCTGTTAGTCCAAAAATCAACACGGCCTTCGACTTTTTCTTTCAGCAAGTAGGAGTACTTCCGGAACCTTAGCTGATGCTGGCTGAGGCCGAAAAAAGGTGGTCCCCTTGTGTGGCTGTGTCCCAACATGGGGTACACACCCCAATATTAATATTGCATCTAATTTTTTTTAAAAAAAAAATATTATATATGATGTTATAGTTCTTGATATAGTGAGATATCACACAATCCTCTGGAATTGGAACTGCCCCATTTGTCAGACAGCCCAGGTAAGGAAGGATAATGGCCAACTCCCAATGCTTCCATGCCACTGTTGAAGGATATGTCCCGGCCCCACGATGCATTCATCAATGACCTGCGAGAGATCACAGGTCTTTCTGGCATTCTTGGGTGCAATTATCTGGGTCCGTCTTAAAATTGGGCTGTACCCGCAATTTGGAGGTATACCCCCCAAGTGTCTACGGGGGAACTGATTCACCATTGAATTTGGGGTACCCTATATTCACAACAAACCCATATTGTTACCCTGCCACTCTGAGATAGCCTCCACAAACATGTAGATACAACATATAAAACTGTCCGCCCCAACCCGGACGTTCGCCCATGTCCAAATAACACACCGAAACAATGTCATATACTTGTCACCTGGGGAAAAACGAAAACACTGGCTATACGCAGCAATATTTGACTTTAGGTTTCAGGATTTAGGGTTTAAGGTTCTATGGTTTTAGGATTTTTTGGGTTCAGCGTTTCAGGGCTTCGGGTTTCAGGGTTTAGGGTTTATTGTTTTGGGCGGTTTAAAGACGCTAGCCCTACGCAGGGATTTGAGCATGTCAAAGGATATGCGGGATCTGTCACGGGCAAACGTCAGGGTTGCAGCGAAAGTGTCTTCAATCCAATATCAATCCAACCAAACAGGGCGCAACAAAAGCGCAAGCAGTGTGATCATTGTGTGCAGCCTGCCTGCTGGGTGGTCATGCAAGCCATTAGGAGCCTCAATCCACCATTCCGATTTGCAAGTCGGCAAGTCAGGTGGAATTTTTATGCGGCCAAAGCCGATGAGCAGCCACACTTTCAGGCGTCTGCAGCAACGCTGAGCCGGCAATCTGGGAAGCTATGTACATGGTGACTCCATAGGGTCACCGATTGGCATTCAAGTACAGGGTTGAGTCTTTGATATTCAAAGACTTCCCCAACAAGACCAGCAAACTGCCTTGGACGCCCAAGACTTTCAGATGTGCTCACTTGCCAAACCAGCTCTTTTGTGCTCTGCTTCCGGTTTTCCCAACAGGATCCTGCAAACGCAAAAACACGTGCCCCCAAACACAGATTGCAGCCATCAGGCATTGGAAATGTCATGTCTCAGCGCAAGGGTGGAGTTCGATCAAAATTGTAGCACCAATGGACCCATTGATTTCTGTCTTATTTTTTGGTATTGAACCATCAATTGTGAGGAGTTAGGTCATATCATATCACGGCCTCGTCTTCCTTTGGATCTTTTTTCTTCTCCTTGGACTCCTTTCGGGAGGGGTCTTTGTCCTTGTCTTTCCTCAGGCAAAATCCGCCAAGTCATGTTACTGCGGTTCTAATTTGATCTACGGATTCTTGCAACTACTGAGTTGGTCCGGCAAATGCAAGCGAAATCAACCTACCATTTGCTATAATATGAGTTGATGAATGGGTTTACCTCATTATATACAGTAATTTGCTATGAGGTAAACCTATTCATCAACCTACCATTCGGAGATGGTTTCTACCACCCTTAGAAATGGTGATGACCTGGGGATGGCGCAAATGGCATTGGATTTATTGTTACAGTAGTATGCTATAGAAATAATCAATAAACTATATCATCATCTGTAAGAGATCATTGGTAATTAATAATCTATATATATATAGGTGTATATATATATACTAATCTATCTGATAATCTACAGTACATAATATATCATAATATAATCATTGCTGGCACAGGTGCTTTTCTTTTTTCTCCTTCTTCTCCTTCCTGGGCTTGGCCGAATCCCAAGCCCAACCCTTTGGAAAAACTCCGCGTCCTGGCAATCGGCTCCAAGGACCCGGCTCATCGGCCTCAAGCAGCGGCTGATTTCCAGCGGCAAAATCGACCATTTTCAGAAGAAACAACTCGGCAAAGCTGAAAGATGTCATGAAATTGGCCATATATAAATCATATAAATCATAATCATAATCATATATATATATATATAATCCATGTGTTGATGGCAATTCCAGGATTATAACACCCCCAAAATCACCACCATGATTTATGTGGAAAATGTTTGATGACAACCAGTAAGGTGGCTCCAATTTGCGCAGCCAAGCTACAGAACTGGCTGCGGATTGCCTCCTCTCCTTGGAAAGGGGTTGTCTCAATGTCTCAAAATGCGGAACTCCCAAGGTCCAAAGAAAATTCGGAACCCCCAAAAATCATCAAAAATCTGGATCAATTTCATCATTCCCTAACCAAAAATCTATGGAAAATCTCCGGTGCTTTCTCATCATGTTTTCCAACGTTTCCAATGGCCATGTTTTTTTTCGCACCAAATCATCTCCCGGAGCCTCACCTCTGCAATTGGCTGCGCGGCGCCAGCAGCCTGGGAAGCCACTGAGATGGTGCGAATCAATGCATTGGCATTAAGGGAACATGAACAGAAAACCCATTGGTGGTAAACCCTCTGGTGTCAGCATGGCTGGAAAATTCTCCAAAATGGTGGTTTCATCCGGGGAAATCATCGATTTTTCACATGTGAAATCCCAAATATGTGGATTTCAAGTCCTGCACATCTTCACTTTCTAGATGGGGATGGGTCAAAACCTATGAAATTACCATATGTGGGGGAATAACAATCCATTAACCAGCTATTTTAGGGTATCTAGGGTACTAGGGTTTTGACCCACAGCCAGATCTCTCTAACCACTTCTTGGAAACATCCTGGGGTAAGGAACTACCACCGACATGACGCCACTTGGGGGGTAAGGCCTACCAGCTGCCACGGCCATAGTCTCCTTGCAGCCAGGCTTCTGTACTGACGTCACCAGTGCCAGACCCAGCCCTCGGCTGGAAGATGCTTTGATTGGTGGGTTCAACATGGTTCAACCTATCCCAAGACATCCCAGTCTGATTTCCGAGTTTTCGACTGGAAAAGGTTTCCAGAAAAAATGAAACCACCCATCAGATCATTGGTTAGATCATGTGCTTGGGGAACTCAAGACGTCGCTCCAACTGGCTGGCCACTGGACAGTAACCGTTACCCTCTGGTAATGACTAACAGTTTGCTATTGAAAATCACCAGAGAAATAGTTGAGTTTTCCCATTAAAAATGGTGATTTTCCATAGTTATGTAAACGTTTACCAGAGGGTATATCAAATGATATCCCTGCTATAAATCTCCATTCTCGGTTGATGGAACCCCACCAGAGCTGGTTTTTTGGACACCGGGGCACGGTGCTTCCGCCGGAGCGTCCTGGTTGTGGATATGATGGGGATGGGGATGGGGATGTAACTAGCCAAGAATGATACTATCATTTGGGTGTTTGAAAATTGTGCGCACACACACAGATATATATATATATATATATACACCCACCTCATATGGCCACTAAACAAAAATGGAAAAACGATGATTAACCATCAGATTTGTGGGTTTCCCAATCTTCAAATGTCAACAAAAGTCGTTGGTCCTCGTTTGCCGCTGCGCCCCATGCACCTGCCTTTGTCTGTGGCTGCACCTCCTGCAAAGTTCAGTGGCTGCACCTCCTGTCCTAACCCGGTTCCCAATCTTACCAGTTGGGACGTACTAAAAACATGCCCCAGAGCCCCAGAGTTTTCTTGAATCCTTTTGTAATGCGATGTCATAAACCCCCCCCAATGCCTTACTGGAGAGGGTATGAACCATCCACAATTGGAGGTTTGGCACTTGTGATTGTCTTTTCTGCTGGAAACATGACCCATTGAGTTACCCGTAGATGCCCATCATTCAAACAGATTACATGCTACCAAAAATATAATAGAATAAGTCAAAACCCTGGCATAATTCTGTTCACATCAAAAAATCAAAATAGCTGTTTATGGATACCCACCAGCCACAACCCATGAAAGTCCATTCAAATCCCATTTTTTCCCCATGTTCATCCACCAGTCTTAACTTCACGCATTCTGACGGCTCCTGCGTTGCTCGCACCGTCGGCACCTCCTAGGCTGGATGCCACTTTGAGATCTTTGAGAACGTCAGTTATGGAGTGCGAACCCAACCCGAACTTCAGAAAGTCTGTGGTTTGTCTAGAGTAGATGTATGATATATGCATATTATATATGTCAAAGGGAACCAGGCGCTAGGTGCATGTATCATATGCACATACCAACATACATTCAAACGCCCTTTGTGGCTCAAGCGCCCCTTGAAGGAAAACAAATCGTGCTGTCGCTGCCGC
>Ga0126342_10006102_pt1 | contig 21292 bp, 14 predicted proteins | sample Cyp1metagenome_FD_92528 | JGI IMG/M metagenome (GOLD analysis project Ga0126342, IMG submission 92528) | Coral microbial communities from Lord Howe Island, Old Settlement Bay, Australia - Cyphastrea 1 metagenome | ecosystem: Host-associated > Invertebrates > Cnidaria > Coral ...
AGATAGAATGCCAAATAGAATGTCAGAAGATATTTCAGATAGAATGCCAGAAGATTTGCCAGTAAGAAAATGTATAAATGTCATGGTGGGGATCGCACGAAGTAAAGTAATTTTTTCTATTTTCCATTCAGTTGGGAATGTCATCATCCCAACTGACGAAGTCATATTTTTCAGAGGGGTAGGTCAACCACCAACCAGTAATGGTTAATAATGGTAAACCAATGGTCAGTTTTGTTGTGCTGGGCAGGGGACCGCTATGGATGACCCCAGCGATGAGAAGAAGTGTGCCCTGAAAGTCTGTGGCGCCTCGCTTAACAAAAAACTGGAAAACTTGGTGATGAATGGAGCTTCAACCACCATTTATATGGGATTTATATGAAAATGAATACAGTAAACGGGATTTAAATATATATATATATATATTTATATCGGATTTAGCCAAGAACAATGGTGTTTTAATGGAATCTCCATGGGGGATTTTTCCAGGGAACATCAACTATAGATGGAGATTTAGTTCGTTGATTCACCCATTGAAAAGGCTGATGATCCATAGCCATGTTGGTTTACCAGGGGGGAATGGGAGATGGATCCCATCCGGCAGTCCGGCGGTCTTATTCGATCAGCATACCATCTTGATCCATTTTGAGACTGACTTTACAGTAATGTCAACCCTGGATTAATAAACCCCTAGGCTGTTTAATTGGGAGGGTACGATTTAAGTATCAGATTATGACTATTGGAGGAGTACCACCCCAATTAATAAACAATTGTTTATTAACCCGGGGTTGACATTACTCAGTACCCCTTTAACAAAGCCAAAGACTCAGACAGTTCAGGAGCCGGAGATGCTTCGATCATATCCAGCCAAGCATGCAGATTGCATAGATTCAGACTTCCACATGTTGTTTGACCTATTCCGGCGTGCCCATTGCTAGCAGCTACCATTGGGATTCCCCAACTGGTGTAGACAGTGGGGTACTGGGGGAGGACCATCAAGATGGGGCTTAGCGACTATGGGGAACAATGAGCAAGTAGCTGGTGAACCTTGGTGAAGTAATTGTTTGAAAACATATACTTGAGTAATCATTCCATACTCGGGCAATTTTAGGTCCCCATAGTATACTCAACTAAATTTATGGGGTAATATACCATTGTAATTTGGGGAAATTGATTCCCATTGTTTGCAGGAAACCTTGTCACTATAGCAACCTCCAACAAGATGGACAAATAGAATCCCATTCAAATAGTGAGGATCGAGGCACGTATCTATTTGGGGGTTACGCAAATGCATATTCTCAACACACTCAATATGTTCAATACCATGTATAGTTGGTGTATACCCGGTGAAAACTCACCATTCATAGATCTAGTTTTTCCGGTTTTCTCCATTTCAATGCGGTTTTTTAGGGCTGTCTCCCCTACCCATGTTCGGAGGGTTTCTTTCTGTGCACCACCTCTCACTGTTTAGGCGGTGGATGCTGCCTTGGATGGTTGATCTTTTTCATCATTCTGGGTACCAGCGCACCTCAGCCCTGTTGGTTGGTTGATCTGTTGATCTGATCGAGAACTACCCCAATTTTAGGGTCGAAATAATTCGAAAATAGGCTCGATGATCGCTAGTTTTCTCGTTTTTTGTTTCTGATAGTGGGATTTGATTCTATTTCTTGGGTGGTCCTGAAGGCCCAAAGATTATGTTTGTTTGGCTGTTGAACATGATGGATATGGCCAGTTTGATCGTTTTGATGACATTCCAAACCTAGTTGTTGCTTTTGAATGCAACTTTGATCACGCTTCTAGGAGTGTTTCACAGCTGGGTAACTTGTATTAGCCTGTAAACAAGCTTAAATGCTTACAGCGAGCATCATCTCATCGCATCGTGTCATGCAATATGTGCCTGTCTGGTGGTTTCAAAATAACCCCTTCGCCCCAGGATAAAATACCCCCATAGAAACCGTGGTTGAGTGTCGGATCTATTCATTTTTTGGGTCCACATGGGGGTATCAAGTACTGTATATCGGCTATTTCTATGTAGTTCTGTGCTATATACACCAGGAGTATATATATATCTCTCTCTCTGTCTCTCTTCATTTCAGGCTATCTATATATATATATACACACACATATTAACTCTCCATGGGTCATGGTTAAACCAGCAACTGTTTATCGTGAACCCCCCCATGTTTAATGCTTGATCTACCACCCTTTTGGTCGCTTACGGGATGATGCAGGTGAAGTATGTGAACGACAGGCAGCAGGTGGTCTACATCATCAACGGTCAGCGGACCGTCGAACAGGGACCCTTCACCAAGATCATTTGGCCCAGCACCAGGCTGTGCTGGCAGATGGCCATAGAAATGTGGGATAATATCGGCCAATGATACTGAGAGATGCTACACCTTAGAACGTGTCTTGTGGAAATGGTTATATAGGTTTTATCCCCAAATTTGGGGATAGAATGGATATAAATAACAGTGTAGGGATAAACTAGGATTAATTATATATTATTATGCCTTGAAATCAGGGATGGAAAAGCAACAACTTGGAGACATACTGAGATACGGGATGGATACACTTGGGTACTTTGGGCACTTCCAGGTCAAGAAAAATGTTCCGTGGTGGGTTTCGGGGCTGTGAAAAGGTAGTGGTTGTTGTTGTTGTTGTTGTTGTTGTTGTTGTTCAACCACCGTTGGCCAAAAAACTCCCCACTTGCGTTGCTCATACGGCAACTGTTCACCTTGTCCCACCCTGATGGGTACCCAGGTGTCATGAAACATGGCAAGCTGGGAAATCCCCGGTTTGCCACAGGCAGATCATTGTCCGAACGGAAACCATGGTTGTTTCCCATTTTTTTTGTACTTGGAGGATCATCCCACTCAATAAGTGCTTCGTAACTAGGATTGCAACCCATTTATGAATGGGATAATACACACACGCAATGTGTGTGTGTGTGTCATCCCACAGTGTGTAGGGGCCTTACCCAATGGAATGATCCTAATAGGCTTATCCCAGGTAAACCCTTAGGTTTCCGGTAATTAGATCGCCAGGCACGAAATCCGTAATGCCATCCTCCTCTCCCAGCGGGAGCCGCTTAGCAAAGACGTGGCAACTGCGGAGATTTGGAGGAAAACCCACCTTCAGATGTGTGAATATCCCAAAATGGTGCCAAGAAAATGGCATCTCAAATGAACAGATGATGAAGAAGCGTTGGGTTTTGAGGGACCCTATCTGTTTGTTTCTTTTGGAGGCAATGTCAATGAATTTCATGGATCCATTCTAGTTACTGGTCTACCTGTCAGCCAGCAAACATAGGGGGAAGGGAATCGTAGAGAGGGAATTGAAAACACCTAAGATGGGGCCATTGACTGGCAAGAACGGGGTCGTGGTTGATCATGTTCGATAAATTCTGTTGACCCAGCATTGCTGAAATCGGTGGCCAACAACCATGTACTGGCTTACCGCTGAAATAATACACCAGTGGTGTTTGCTTCCCTCAGAGTGCTTGACTGAGTCTGCTCATCCGGTGGGAAAAGCTAAGTCACGCTCTCCTGGGTACTGCTTCAGACAGCATATTGTCCATCTGAGTTGGGGATGCTGCGTTCATCCGCCTTCAGTCTCAAAATTTGATGATCAAGTCACTGACTTGATCTTATGTGATCTTGCACACGGCACACTTCTGTGCAGATGGATTGCGCCCCAAGGCTGATCAAGGCTGGCTGGAACCATCCCAGCTCGCTCCCAAATATAAGAGGATATCAGAGGTGGCCCACACGTTATAAGCGTCACCTATCATGAAACGTCATGGTTCTTCGCAAACATGTCCAAAAGATATTAACAGATACCACAATTCCAGTTCCACGTTAAACAGGGCGTGGCCATATTTACCCCACTTGAGCTGAAGATCCGTTGGACAAAACCTCGCCATACCGAGCCCGGACAGGGCCCGTTGAATCCGAACCTGGGAAAAGACCATTCCCGACTGTCCAGATGGAAACATCGTGGGACAAAAACATCCCGAAGAAAAATTGCTTCCCACACGTTCCTCAGAAAAAACAAAAACTGGTTGGTGGTTTGGAACATTTTTTATTGTTCCATATATTGGGAATAATACTCACTCCTCCCATTTGACTAATATTTTTCAGAGGGGTAGGTCAACCACCAACCAGAAAAACTGATGGACCATCCCTCAGTAATGATTTGATGGGGAAATCCCAATCCCTGGAGATTGAGACCGAGATGAACCGAGGTATGTGGTGCTGCTGCACGAGCGGACCCAGATCACACGTCATGAACCCGGCCCCGGACAGGCCAGGGAACTCCTAAGGGAGCTGGAAGAAGACTAGGGATATGGGGAAATAGCTGATGGTTGATGCTTAATTCCCCAAATCCGCACTTGCTGCCAGTTTTCTGCAGTGGAACCCGGGGCAGAAAATAACCTTTCACTTTCACCTTTCTTTTTTATGGTGAAATGATGCGAAATGCCAGCTCCAAAGCGGGGTTCGTTGATTGGACCCACAAGGGGCTGGTGATCTGTCCATATGTTTCCCAAATTAATGCATGTTATTTTCTAGTCACACCGAAAGCTTGGAATTTGCGCATGCAGTTGATGTATAGCCAGATGCAACTAGCATCAACTAGCTAGCAAGAGCCTTCAAAGATATTCGTTCGCATTCGACGCATGAGATTGTGTGGAAGGATTATTGTAACATCCCAGGAATCCCAACTGGCTCAAAACCATGATGAGTTTCTGATGTAATAGAAGATGATACAGGGATGACCCACAACAACTCCAAGAACCGCGGACTTGTTGACAAGGAACTATGTCAATAGGAGTATCCAGCTGTGATACCACATACTCTCCCCAAAATTAACATCGACCCTGGCCGAGAACAAAAAAAACTTTTGGCAGGATCGAAATGCTAATTTGGGGGAGGGTACTGGGTCAACCTGGGTTAGATACCTTAGTACTTTAATCTTTTACTATCAATGTTTAAAATGTACTAACATGTTTTCCGATTTTTGTTGGTAGGTATCTGAGGTTCACCATGCCTCTACCTAATCCAGTTATGATCCCTTGGCGCCGTGGCCCCATTTTTCACCGCCAAACTATGACCAGGTCTTTATGGACGCCTGGGAAAAGAAGGTGGAGATCAAGGAGAGTCGTCATACGTTCCGAATTCGGAGCTGTCCCAGAACTACTTTCTGAAAGAACACCCGAACCATTTGCAGATAAAAACCACGGTTTCCTGTTGACTGCACCTTCAGTTACTACAAAAAACAATTTTATACGGTTACAAATGGGCCCAGTTAAAGAATCCTGTCCAGTCTAGTCATAAAGCTGATCATCATCAAACTGCAGTTCGGAGTCAGTTCGCAACCTCTATGGCTCTGCGCTTAGGAGAAGCTTGTCTTGCAGAAACGTGAGTACGTGCGATTGATTCACCGGATCTCAGGTTTTGAGCGTGTGGCCCCTCGGCCTCTCTGAGTCCCCCCCCACGATGGCAAAGCTGGTGCAAATAACTAAGTGGCTTATGGTGGTTATTAACCAACAAACATAGCTGGGGCGCCACCACTTTGTGGCAAGTGCAAATGAGCAGTTTCAGAAAGTCCATGCGGTTTGAGAATGTTGGCAAGAATGATGATAAAACCATAGAGAGAAAAACAAACATGTATAATTAAATATATAGAGAAACCATGATAAATTTGATAAAACCATTGAACACCCAATGAGATTTTGCGGTGAAAATCGCCAGGCAGCCATGATTTTCGACCAAAAAAACAATCCTCCGAGGTTGGTGGACCCCAAATCTTGGTCCCAGAGCCATTTGAAGAGTGGCACCTTGGGCTGGATGGTCTTCGCTGGTGGCCGGTTATGGTGGTCTCATCAAAGATGTCTCCGAAATACGGTGGTTATTTATAGGAAAATCGGTGGAGAATATGGGAAGTTAATTGCAAATGGAAACATATGGAATATGAGAATATGTTTGTTTTCTAGAGAAACCCATTTTATAGCTAGGAACTTCATGGAATCTCCGAAAATCCATTGTTTCAACAGAGGTTTCGTTCGCTGGGAACATCATCGAAGTCAATGGTGGATTTTCCAGCCATGTATTTCGGGCCATTGGGGGGGCAACGTCGCTGGAACTTCTTTTATCATCTATCGGCTGGGTTTCTAAGATTAGCCATGTCTTGCTGGAGAAGATCATTTGTTTGTGGGGTTGGGCGTTTGCCTTTCTTTTGGGATGCAAGCATCTAGACAGAAATAGTATGATATATATATATGCACAGAAGACCCGCATGTGATACGCTTCATTTTTTGTGTTTGAATAATTGTTGCAAACCTCGCAGCAACCCCTAGTTTTGAATGGGTTCTCAGAACCCGCAACTGGTTAAGTATTGGGTACATGTTGCAGGGTCTTTATTTGACATGTTTAAACATGTATCATAGTAATTCCATCAGGTTATACCTTTATTGGAAAATATGCGCGCAATGTTTTCATCAACTCCACATATATAAATGGTTTATGAATATGAATCTAACACACACACACATATATATATATATTCTCATGAAATTGGCTTTGCCACAGTTTCTTTCAAAGGGTGTTCCACCTTGTCCATTGAGGGACTTCGTGCTTCACTATCCAAGGCCCTTTGGAATTGAGACCAGCATTGTCATTGGCCACACCAACGCGGTGCTTGTGGAGATGCCTGGTGGAAGATGTGCAACATGCCGTTGAAAGCGTGAAGTTGTTTATATGTGTATGTATGTACTATATATACATATATGCTGAATAGTTATTTATATTATATATATATATGTATATGTGTGTGCAATGGATGAAATTTCCTCATACTGAGATATCTACATACTTGATACATATGTATTTAGGTAATCTCAAAGTGATACTTGTGCATATAGTTAATTGTATAGTCAAATATACACACAAATTTAAGTTTACATTTTATATGTACATGCACGCAATTACTAATGGGATGTTTTTCAATATGCTTTCCCGGATAGTGGTTGCAAGTCGTTGTGACTTTCCGTCCTCTATTCAGACATTTGGAACCTGTAAGCTGGGTGAAGTCCATCAGCCTACAGCACTTTAAGGTTCGGATCTTTGAACTATTTTGAACTGATTGCCCTCTGGTAATTTAACATAATTAGCTATTGATAAATCACCCTTTTAATAGGTAAATGATCCATAAATGGTCCATTTTCAATAGCTATGCTACGTTACCAGAGGCTAAATCTTGCTTGTGTGGGTTCATACATGTTTTTTGTTCGCAATGCCTGAGCTAATTATCATGTATTATCTACACATTCCGTTGGAATACTGGGAGGATCAAATATGCGGCTAAGAACACAATTGAATCAGCAATCAGCACCGAAGCGAATATTCCCCCTGTTTCCCCAAGCTCGGTTGAAGTGAAAAGTAGCCCTCAAAATGGCCCAAATATGTTTTCCATTCCTCTACTACGCCATGGTTTATAGGAGGTGTCTAATGTGAACAGGGGAAGGGATGGAAAAAACAATTGATTCATGGCTCCTCGCAACTTGGACGCTCGAGGAACAAGACCAGCGGCATGAAACGCTTGGTCACTGACAAGGGGATGTTTGTCCCAGCACCCTACGTTCCTTGGTCGCACTTCTAGCTTCAATAAATGGTGGAAGAATCAGAAAATGGGTTTGAAGCTTTCATGTGTGGTGATCAAGACATTATAGGTTGATGTGGTTGTTGCATGTTGTTGCCAGCATCCAAGACGGATTATTACATGTTCGGAAATTTACATGGATACGGTATTTGTTGGCTGTAGATGCATTCCCATTTTGCGTGCATGTTATTTGCACTATCTTAAACTTGGCTTGAAGCGTAGCTTGGAAGTGAGTCTGCCAAGCATGCATCTACAAACAAAAATGATGCCAGCCTGGAAAATCGACATGGATCGTACACTCAAATCTCATCATATAGTATTATGTATATATATATATATACAGATACATATACAATCCAGCTTCATTGATTATATGTACGGATATGATCAGCCAAATATGATATTTAAATACACATGTGAGTATCCATTTATTTATATATATGCATTATACACATACGTACATGTGCAGATAAATATATGCTAGACTCTGTCGAAGAGAGACGTAAACAAGTCATCATATCCAACGTTCTAATTCTATTAATATTCAGTTGCAATCACCAACAATTTTCCTGTAAAGAAATCAGAACATCACCAAAATTTTCCAAAAACAACTGAACATCTAGCTTATCACGGTTTGATTTTCATACCAACAGTTTCGATGCTTATCCCACTATAAATTCATGAGTTCCACAAAAAAGATCGATCTTTTTTCCCATTGACTCCCCCAAATTCACCCCCGAGGAACGAATCCTGCGGGAGAAGAATGCCGTGCTGTTGGAACCCTTGAGTTATGCTGTGGTAAAGGACCACCTGACAGGTGCCGTTGGGACTTGGGACTTTTTTCGCCGAGAAAACATGGAGACGTTGGCCATCAAAACTGGGGGATTTCACAAAGATTGGAACAGTTGGATGGAAAAATGGTATGTTTTTTGGGCCATCAAAAATTGGATGTTTTTCGTGCGGGACTTCGGACTTCACCAGCAAAAAATGGAAACCCGTTTGCAAATCATGGTGATTTGACATAAAAAACAGCAAGAATTGTGTCGTTTTTTCTCTTGGGATTTCGCCAACAATTCGGCTGGAAAAGCAGCGATGGAAATCCTTGGGATTTAAGCATCAAAAATTGCAGCAGTCGCTGGGGATTTAGAACCATAGTTCTCCGAAACAAATAGAGTCAGCCAGCTATGGCAGCGAGAAGGGTTTAAGCACCAAATATATTGGCCGCCAAGATGGCTATGTAACTTAAATTGCTGGAAGGTTTTTCCGCACAATGAAGTTGAGAATTTGAGATAAGTTGAGTCAACCAACAAGACATAGGGGAGTGTAGCAAAATGGGGGTTCAACATGTGTCAACATTATTTGACACCCAAATGTATCCAAATGTGGGTCTTCACCACTGAACATACAAGGATATCATTGATGAATGATGGCTGGTCCGGTTTGGAATGTGAGCTATACCGAGAAAGACCTAGTTTCTAACCAATAGATGATTGGTTATTTCAGTCGATGAATCCGATCAAACCAATGATACTCCTGTTGTTTTACCATCAGACTCTTTTCCAGATGTTTTACCATTTGAATTGGGTCAACTAGGCTGAAAAAAATACTTTGTCTGCATCGTTTGCAGCCGACTTGGAAGTGAATTTCGAGGTGGTTAGGGTTTTTCAGTGAACATGAAGTGAATGTCAATCGGGTTTAGGGTTGACTATCCCCATGTTTCCACATACGTTTAGCGGCTTAAAGCATAAGTTTCCTCTAGGTTTTCCCTGGAGACCTCAGGTCAAACGAGGAACGAGGTGGGCCCTCAGCTGCTGCAAGTGGGGCCCTATGAAGAACTGCTGAATGTCAGTACCAAATGGGTCCTGGAGAAGGAGAGGTTTTTGGGGGGGTCGATGGGGGAAGCTGCTTCATGGTTATTTGATGTTTTTTTGATGTATTTTGTGGTTTTTGAATGTTAGTATTGTATTAAAAAAACTACAAAAACTACAATAAAAGCATTCAAAAAAAATACTGGGGGGTACAATGGGAAAATCGGTATGTACTTTTTTAAATCTTTTTGGGGATGACTAGAAGTTCCTTCATTTTTTGGGGCAGAAATGGTGGGAGAAAACAGCTCTAATGGGGATGCATAACCAAGTCTAATGAGAAATTGGCTATTTGGATGATATTGGCTAACATTATAGTTTTACTGGGAATATAGGAAACTCACCTATAAATGGAAATTTATCAGGAGCGATTTAATGGAGAATCACCCTTTGGCACTCAAATATTACAATTTGTAACATCCACTATAAATCAGGGTTTTACTTGGAGAATTATCTATGCATGGATGACTTTCTATAGCTATTGTTAGTTTACTGGAGGATAAACAAATCCCGACATGCTTGTTATGGTTGTTTCATGCCTTAAGCAACGCCATGGTTACAGGAGTTGTTGCGCCCGTCCCAAGGTTCTGGGGAGAAAACATGGCTGGTGGAACCGCATCACCTGCAGGGGGATTGAAGCATCGAAAGATGTTGATGGTTTTAACCATCTGGTTGGTGGTTTTAATCATCTTGAAGAAAATATTAGTCAATGTGAAGGATTATCCCATATATGGAAAATAAAAAATCTTTGAAACCACCAACCAGATTATGATTACTACCCTCTGGTAAACGTTTACATAACTATGGAAAACCACCATTTGTATGGGAAAATCAACTATAAATGGCAATTTTCAATAGCTATGTTAGTTTACCAGAGGGTAAACCTGGGTGAATGGTCCAATGGCATGTGAGTAAGATTTGATGGATGAAATTATTCTCATAAATGGAGGATATCCAACATATCCAAGCAATTTGAGCTGACCTCAGGACTCATACTTGCGCTTGGTTGACAAGCAGCCTGGACAAGAGCGCATCGTCACCGGACCCACAGCCACTCGCCATACTTTGCCGCTACCAACCTGGGAAACCGCTTTGACTTAGTCTGTCACCATGCGGGGAATTTGGGACACACTCGGGACAAGTGTCTTGGTTAAGAGCACAAACATGTAGGTGAAACATGGTTAAACAACATCAAACACTGTATTTCGAACCTTGCCCGCTGAGTGGAAGCACCAACCTAGGGTGTTGTCAAAGTTGCGACCTGTTTAAAGGTCACATCAAATCTATTACTTTTCCAGTGACATGCCATACAGAAGGCCAGCACCCAAGAGTCAAACAGCCATCCTAAACCTTTGCTTTTGGCATTGAAACATCCGATCCTGGGTGGTGTACACATTGTTCTCTTCCCTTTTGTACCTTGGTCCAATCCCCATTTGTGATTGTTGAATCCCAGTTATGGCCCATCTTCGATCATGTTTAGATCCCAATAAAAAAGCAGGTTTTGGATGATGAATTCCAAATGTCCAATGCATGTATGATATATCATCTTAAATCATCTTAGATCATCTTAAATCATCTTAAATCCAAATCTTTGGTGAAATCCCCATTTTGCTACTTAAATCATCTTAAATCCCCCGTTGTCATCCCTGGCTTCCCTAAACCTTCCAGGTGGTGGTGCCTGACTACACCGAAACGGCGCCGGACGGCAAGCAGAAGGCGGTCTACATCGACACCCTGACGGCCGTGAAGTTGGAGAATAGGCCGCCGCAACGGTGGCGAAACGTGGAAAGATGTGTCATGACTTGGGGATTTGTGGCATGAAGAATATGGTGAACAAAATGTGATTTTTAACCATCAACATTTCAGGGATTTCCGGAGTTCACCATGAAGATCATATATCAGCAATAGGGATGTAATGATTGTAATTAGGGGAATATGAAGACAAAATTGTCATGGAATCATGGTTTTTTTAATGGCAAAATCATAGGATTTTTCCCAAACAAAAGGGACTCAACAAACATACCCTCTGGTAAACTAACATAGCTATTGAAAATGGCCATTGATAGTGGATTTACCCATTAAAAATGGTGTTTTTCCATAGTTATGGGTATCATATGTAATCCATCCACTGCGGCAGAACCAGAAGGTCTGACGGGATGATCCTCTAAGGTCATTTCGGGCGCCCCAGTCACTGATGTATGAGACCGTTGGTTTCTTTTTTGTGCGCAAGTCCCACGCTGGCCACTAGTTTGCCAGCATGATAGATAGATAATAGATAGTTAGATAGATAGATAGATAGATATATATATATATATATATATTTATTTATTTAAATATACATAACTTTATATGCAACATATATCTATTTAATATGATATAGCCTGATATAGCTGTTTCATTTCGGGCAAGCCTTCTGGACGCAGCCAAAAACATGTAGCTGGGGATATCCCATCAGCAACTGGGTCGCCTGGCGATCAGCACTTTCGACCAGGACCACAGGGCAGCAACGACTGTATGAAACCGTTGGGGTCTTCGTGCCCCAGCCCTATGAACGCATCCTGGAAATCATGCATAAGATCTTGGTCCTGCCTCACCAGGCCGCGATGCTGAGGTGTTTGTTCGGCCAAATTTCACGACGGTTGAGGCCATGGGACATCACTGGAACTTCCATGGAGTTGATCAAACATGATACCATTTGGTTATTTAACATGGCCATGGAAAATCACCATGTTTAAGAACGGTAAACCATCTATTTCTATGGGCCATCTCTACCATGGCAAACTATTAAATTACCAGAAGGTATCCCAAAAACTGGGTCATAAGTCATCTAAACTCCATCTTTCCGAAACTTCCCATCTCTCACATCCGACGTCTCGTTTCATGGGGATTCAACGAACACAAAAAAGGGGCTCTCCAGCCAAGGATAGCCGCTACAGATTCGCCCTGATCAACGTGGGTTTTACAGGCTGGATCCCATTCAAGCATGGTTAAAGCCAGCTTATTTGTTAAATAAAACACAAAGTTCCACATGTTAGGATGGCTTAAGAGATGTTAAACCATCAATGAAGATATTTAATATAGTTATAGATGGTTTAGAGATAGGTTCATAACCATCTATAAACCATCTAAAAAACCACCTATAAACCATCTATAAACCATCTCATCTATAACTCATTCGCTATTATTATTTATATCTATGGATATCTACATCTATAACCATCTTATAGATGTAAATCGTCTATCTATAACTGTATAAACCACTAATAACTATAGTTAGAGGTTTATAACCACCTATAAACCATCTATAAAACATCTATAAACCATCCATAAAAACCTACGGTTACATACCCTCTGGTGAACTAACATAACTATGGAAGATCACCATTTTCAATGGGAATCCACTATAAATGGTGATTTTCAATAGCTATGTTAAATTACCAGAGGGTAAATGGTGTATACTTATAGCCTCATTGGCCACTTCACCATGTCCCCAAGGCCACGGTGCTGCGAGACATCGCCGGAGTGCAGACCTTGGTCACCGGCAGTTCCGGTGCCACTGCGTCTCGACCTGGGAAGAAAATGCCGGGAGAAAATGGATGGAAAGTGGTGATTTAACCAATAGAAAACATGGATTTAACTCTGAAAAATGGAGATTAAACTATGGTTTAACCATTCAAAATAGGGATTTAACCAGTAGAAATGGTGATTTCATCTGATTTCACCTGTAAAAAATGGTGATTTCACTATGAACAATTAGAAACACATGGCGATTTCACCATGGCGGATGGTGATTTCACCTCTTTCCTATTTCTCATTGAAAGTGATGTGCTCACTCTCTAGTAGACCAATCTGCCTGAGGTGAAAATCCTATTCCACATGTTTATCTATCATCAATCTAATCCAATCTAATCCAACCTAATCTAACTTAATCTAATGTAATCTAATTTAAACTAAACTAATCTATCTATCTACCTGCCTATCTACCTACCTATCTACCTACCTATCTTACCTACCTATCTTACCTATCTTACCTATCTTATCTATCTACCTTTCTATCTATCTTCCTGTTTGTTTGTCTGTTTGTCTGTTTGTCTATCTGTCTATCTGTCTATCTACCTACCTGTCTGTATATCTGTCTGTCTATCTATCTATCTATCCATCTATCCATCTATCCATTTATCCATCCATCCATCTATCCATCTATCCATCTATCTATATATCTATTTATTCATCCATCCATCTATAGCTACCAATGCGTGATTTTTCGTTTGGGCATACCAGAGGAGCGCTCATTTCCAATGGCTCTTTGTGGAGTCGCTTTAATCATGCTTGCCAGCATCATAAACATGTGTGTTTTTTTTGCCTGGCTGCGGTGGCCCCTGAGGCCTTTTTCCTTCCACCATTCACGACACAGATGGAGTTCAACTGGTCAGCTTATACCTCTCCAGTCCTTGCGCTGGACGTTGGGAGGAGTTTGGGTGGAATGCCACAGGTGAAATGCCAAAGCTGAATAGAACTGCATCATTGCTCAGTGATTTCGAATGGATATACGGTACTATGCAGTACGGGGTTTTCTTCATGCCTTCAATTCAACATGTGTTAATTTTGCAGCTATATGAGCCATAAATGTTTATTGCACGTTTGACCTTCACAGACCACCCTCCGCTCTTAACAGTGAGAGAATGTATGGAAATGATACATTCTCCAATATAAAAACGATACAGCTCCGCAATGCTGTTTCCAAAAGCATTCCCCCCTATGATTCTCACTGTGAAAATACGTCCATTGTTTACCATATTCAAGAATAGCGAAGAATAGCTATATAGTTCCTTAAATGAAAAGACAATGCTATATAAATCCATATAGTTTTGTTTTTAATATACCCAGGAGCTATATAGCATAATAATCAAAGAAATTCCTTATTATCAACTATGATAGATAGAATGCCAAAGGTACAGAATGCCAATGATTATTAGTTATGATAGCTTTACTACAAACAATCAGTTATACCATTAGAATATCATGATTACCAACCATGATCATATAAACAATTATACTCTTATCATCAATAAACAAACCTATTCACATTCATATATTGTATTTATAATCACATATCTCGTTACTATTTATCAATACTGTTATTATTTTCAACTTTTATTGCCATCACACACACATATATATATATACACATTATTATAATAGTAATGGTAATTGATTTTTGATTAGTTTTGATTAGTTTTTTTTAGTAGGAATTAGCTGTCCATTGTTTTCCATAGATTTCTGCAGGTTCTGTTTAGGGTGCATATTTCACAAATAACATACTAAATGAAGAGCTTGTGAATGGGTTCCTATGATCTTATCAAAAATAGCACAAGTCCATCAGATCGGTGATTGTTCTGTCCAGCTCCGTCCGTCGGAGGTCTTGGAGGATCCAGTGCCCAAGGTCTTGGTGAAGATGATCGACTTGCGCGCACAGACACTTTTTCCTAAGTCATGGGGGTAGCCTCGAATAGAAATGATTGGTTTATGTTGGTTTAAAATGGAGAATCCTCTGTCAAACTGGATGATATATGGATGATTTATAGGCTATAGGGTACCCCCGGGTTTTTTAAAGGACACATCCAAATGAAGATTGAGTCGGGATGGAAATGGATAGAATGCTAGGATCATTGCACGGATCGTAAGTGGGTTGATCAGCATTGTTGGTAAGTCCCCCGACTCGTGGGGTTCTCCCATGTATTACTGGGTTGTAAGTGTGGTCATTATTTAGTCAGTCACTAAGTGGGATGATCCTCCAAGTGGGATTGCAAAAAAAAACAAAACTGGGAAGACTGACCATTTTGTGGATTCTTTTACATGGGTGTGTGTAGTCCATGTGTGATGATGCTAATGCGGAAGAACCGAAAATTTTAAATTTGGGAGGTTTATGGGGGCTGCCAGGGGGTAGAATTGAACATCAATGAAATTAATGGTATCAAAAACCAGCGATATGATATGGATTGATATGGCATGATATGGCTTTATGCAGATATGAGCATTGTACCCCTGATGTATGGGACGTTTTACGGGAACAAATCGCTATTTCAGACATCAATTGAGTGATGCAGAAAGTTCAAGGGTGAGCCCGAAAGAAAAGATAATCTAATGTCAACATGGGATTAAAAAACCACCCGCAATAAAGTACGAACTCCCGGGAAAAAAATAAACGGATCAATCTACACAAACCATAGAGTCATAGAGCAAAATGAAGAATCATCAACTTCTGGAGATCTCAGGCTGGTTGATGTGTTGTCTTTTCAGCCATCTATGCAGCGTTTTTGCCCTTCTTCAGTGTGCTTATGCGGATCCCCCATGACCGGCTAAAGCCGAGCCGACCTGACCTAGGAAAATGTTCTTCCAGAATGAGGCGCAATGGGGGAATTGGGGATTTCCTATGTCATGGGGTACCCCAAGAGCTGGTTGGTTTATTTGCTGTAAAATCCATCTATGGATGATCTGGGGGTTCCATTGGGTACCACCTTTTCTTTTTTAACCTCCATATAATCTTACAATATCTTACATCTACATGAGTAGAGAAAAGAGTGCACAGCAATATTCACAGACCTTAGAGATCTGGCATCACCTATCAGCATTCCACGGCTGCCAGGTGCGCACCAGCGACAACGTGAGGTTAAAGCTGGAAGGCACCATCTTCTGGCAGGCCCTTGGAGATCATCGACACAGCCATGGTCCCATATGGTTTTCTAGAAGATGTTCATGACATCATCATATACTGTATCATCAGTAGAGGACACCATACTATCATTACTATCCAACATTAATATACATCAATAATACTCGGCACCATTAATATACATTAATATACATTATCCCAGGGAATTATCCCATATAAATCGCTGTTATGATCAGAAATTGCGTCCTCATATTAGATATACTACTACCCAATCATATCCCATAGGCCCCATGTGTGGAATATCAACATGTTCCCAAACAATGACCCCAGCATCACACTGTCATATATGCATAACTATTCATATGTTCATGCATATGCTCATTGCTGCATTGCACAGGAGGACCCATTATATACAAGTTATATTGATTGAAAACAATTAACCTACTGTAGTTTTCACAGATTCTTTTCAACCCGGTCTTTTCAACCCGGTCCAAATTTTCAACCCACAATAATTATTAAACTATGACCAGCAAATATCACCAGCCTTTTTTCACAGCGATTTTCTGGTATCCAGCAGGGCATAGCAGGGCCTCCAGGTCCAGTCCAACAACATCATGCAGATGGTTACCTCCACCGCCGACGCGCCGGGCGACATCTCGCAGCGCGCGCCGCGGTATGCCGCGGTAACGGTTGGACACCGGTGGGGGCGAAGCACGGCGGTTGTTTTTTTTTTGGAGGTTGGACAAAAATGAAGGAAACAAAAAACATGGAAAACATGGAAAAAAATTGAAAAACTGGGAAAGAGAGGTGGTTGAGTTGAATTTATTGATTAATTATGACTGTTTATTGGATTGAGGCGGTATCAAAATGGTAACATGTCGGCGGACCGTCCAGGGACGTGGAGTTTGATCGTGTTTCATCTTGGGGGTGTCGCCTAGAAGAAGCCAAAAACATGTTACGTCATGAATTGCTATGCTTGCATCTCGATTCAACCTGGGGATTGAAACATGGGGTTCCGAGCTTGGTCCGAGACAGCAAGGACTCGATCATTGAATCAACCATTGAAGATAGTCTGAAACGACTTTCAGTAAGCCTCCTAAATTTTCTCATGCAGCCGGTTAAGAAGCGTCCCATTAACATTGATGCAGATGTACGGGAAAAAGACTTCCAGACCTCATGCACGGCTGGACGCCGTCCTTTCCCCCCCCAAAAAAAAAGACTGCCCTCTGGTAAGCACAGATGGCTATCTGGAAAACTCCGCAACAATAGTTCGAATTAGTTTGATACTTTTCACAGCTATAAATCTCATTAATTCTCCAATTTTCTTGCGGAATTCCGACACCAGTCATTTTGTTGTTTCTCAAACAAGTGGGAAATATATGAGCATTTCCAAGGCGCGCAGTGGCATGATCCAGCAAGTGGGAAGGCTGCTGGGCGCAATATTTGATAGCGGGGCGTAGCCATTTGCCCGTGGTTAGTACCTGATCGTGTCTAATAAGTACCTACCAAACAGCATCTATTTGTCCCTTCTGCGGCAACAGCCCTGAAAGAATCAAGCAGATTTATGTTTTTTAGGGTGTTGACGCTGCAGAAATTGGCTGGTTTGCAGCTAAAAATCTTCAGTTTTCGGCCCAACACGTGCAATGATTGGGGCAACAAATGCCCTGATTGGACCACATTGACTCATATTTGGTGAGTGAAACAACCAGATTGTCTATTACCATTTGCGTCGGTCACACAGTGACCCAGTCTATAGGACCCATATGCTCGCTGTTGTTTCGCACCCAAGCTGGGATCCTCTGTTTCACGTAGTTTTCTCAGTGATTTTACGAAGGTCACTTTTGAATACTTTTGATTTTGACTGGTGATCTTCTGATTTTGTGAAGTTTCATCATCTGCTTACATCATCTGAACCCCCTGGGTGATTTTCTCCATGTTGCACGGTTGTCCTCTGCATTTTCCTTGGCTAAAGATCCCCTATGTGTTCATGGTGAATCCCAAATCTTTCTAGTCGGTTTCCCTTGGCTCAGCTCTTGAAAATCTTCATGTTGCGATCTGCTCCTGGACCAGGCTGACTTTGGCACAGTTCATGGCAGGCTTTAACAACCTGACACAGGCGCCATGGCCGCGGTGTTGGAGGGGGTGCCCTCCAGCATCCGGTCTCCCACCCTGTGGATGTGCATCCCTCTTAGTGAGTAGTTTATGGCCCATATGACAAGTATTGACAAGCTATTATAAATTATAATCTGAATGGGGGTATTTGGATACATCAGGAGGGAGACAATTCTTATAAAAATCATCATCATCGGCCGCGGATCAAGTATCCTCATTTCGTGTGGCCTGCGTGGCCGATCGTATTTCAAGTCGGAATAAAATCTAAGTCTTTTAGAACATTTTAGAACAAACCAGCTGATCCACGATCCGCCATGTGATTCATATAAAACCTGTCAGAATTCGAAGGGGAGAGGATTGCAGCGGCTAGTCAAGAGGAATAGTTTTTGTCCTAGTGCTGTATTCCATGTATTGCATATCCCAGATGCTCCACGTAATACATTTACCAATATTTACCAAATATTACCAGCAAAAAAACACATGTAAACATACAATACATGCCAATACATGGAGCATATGTGACATGGTCTAACATGGTTTATTTTCCCATCAGTTTGGAGATGGTCATTCCCTTTTTCGCTTCCGGGATTCCGGGATTCCGGGATTCCCCATGAAATTCCATCTGATGAACATAGCCATGGCCATGGATGATTACACAAATGATTGGCATAGCCCACTCACCAATGCCATTTTTCCATGGCAAGTCGTGTTAGATTGCCAGACACAGCTGGGATGACCGCAATGGTCATCTCACGTCCAGAAACCGTGGAACGTCGCAGGCCACTTATGACGCCCAAGCCTCTGACACCTTCTCGGATCGCGGCGTATCGTTGCAGAGTTTGGAGATCACCAAATTCGCGCCTCGGCGGTTGCCAAGAAAAGGCCGGTCCAAACGTTGTTGGTCACTTGCAATGGGGAAACCCAGGGTGAAAATGGGGTACCCCAGTGGATTCAGCATCTTCAGCCACAGGGAGACCTGATGAGTTGCAAATGTTCAAATGTTGGTCCTTTTTTGTAAGAAAACAACTGGTTTTGGGGTACCACAGTTTGGAGAAACACCCTGAAATAAAATGAATGGAACATGGTATATGAAATGGTTGAAATGTTGTTAAAGCACGTGAAAGCCAACTTGCCAGCCATCTGCTGTTTTGTTCTTGATGTCCTTTGATGATACCTGTTTAGTGGCTGCTGTTGATTGAGGGCATGGTCATGTGGAGGGTCCAAATTCGCATCATGAAGGTTTGGCTAGGTTTTCCCTATGAGATGGATCACCCCAGCCAGTGGATTTCTACCCCGCTTGATGCTTTGGTCTTGTGGTTGAAACCAAACACCAATCACTTGTTCTTGGCTATCCCCAAGGCAAATCCCAAAGATAGTTGCTTTATCTCCGCTTTTTTTGCAACATCCATCAACATCAATCAGTTAGGATCATCCCCTTTTACTCAGCAGTTTCTGACCAATTTTACCACTTAAATCACATTAGATCAACATTTGCAGCCTGGTTACATGTTTGAAGCCCATCAAAATCATAAAATCACCATGTTCAGCCATTTTCAGTCATGAAATCCACCATTCTCCACATTCTCCACCCGCATCACCAAGTCATCCAAGTCCCTTGGCTTCTCCAAGGGGGGGGCTTCAGGATTCGGTGGATGCAGAGACAGCGCTGGTGCTGCAGAACATCATCAAGGAGACCACCTTGCGTCCCTAGCTGCGGAGATGGTCAAAACATTTTTTTGTAGTTGGTTTTAACCACATATGATATAAACACAACCATAGTTTAACCATATATGATATAAGCACAATCATAATGATGATATTCTATCATAGTAACATAATAATATAGAATAATAATGGTGGTGATAGCAATAATAATGACCATTGTAATAACCCATTAATAATATACAATAACAATAATGCTGGTAGTAATTAAAAAAAGATGACGTATGATGATACATGATGGCTATATGATAAAACATTGGTTTGTTATTATCATGGTTAAACCAACACATCTTAATGATGATTTTTGAGAATTATTATCATAGTAACAATGTGTAAAGATTGCTAAATAAGATTGCTAAATGAGATGTCTCATGATGTCTCTCTCCACATATATATATAATACTGTTTTAAGATGTATATATATATATAACAGTTTTATCAATGGTGAAGACGATTGGTGAATAGTGGTTCTATGATGGGGGGATATGGGGGATATATTTTTTAGACATGGAAACTCCCGAACGAAAGGGAGGTTATAGTTGGGAAACTATGGGGACTTTGATATGATTAGGATGATATACCCTTGCAGATCAAGGTGACTGGGTGACTGCTTTGAGAAGACTAAGTGACCATGGCAAAGGTGAAGTGACCTCAAAGCAAGGGATGAAGTGCTCACTTCGAATGGTTTGGTTCCCATCAGTTTGTGGATAGTCATACGCAGCACCAGGGTTCCCAATGATGGGATGGATGACCATACGAAAATTATATTGTGTTTTGACAATGGCACATACGCGGAAGTGGTTTTTTCAATGTATACACAATTCGGCACAATTTTCTGAAAAATCGTTGGTAGGTACCTGAATTGAAACATATCACTCCTAGGTTTGGGGTTGAACATGGACCAAGTTATGGTACTTTCAAAGTTTGGTGAAATCAAAATTACTTGATAATGGTGACAAGTGATGTCAGTTATACTTATTGCGTATCATATCAAAGTTTTGATGATTGCGGTGTTTTGACGAATAGTTAGATAGCAAGCGCAGAATGGTAGTGTGAACGGCGATGATGATGCCTACGATGATGATCATTGTTGTTATTATATTAGATGACATATTACCGTGCTTTTTTGATGTAAAAAACAAATTAATTACTTTACTTCGTGTGATCCCCACCATGACATTTATACATTTTCTTACTGGCAAATCTTCTGGCATTCTATCTGACATATCTTCTGACATTCTATTTGGCATTCTATCTGGCATAT
>Ga0126342_10006103_pt1:2500-21291 | contig 21291 bp, 12 predicted proteins | sample Cyp1metagenome_FD_92528 | JGI IMG/M metagenome (GOLD analysis project Ga0126342, IMG submission 92528) | Coral microbial communities from Lord Howe Island, Old Settlement Bay, Australia - Cyphastrea 1 metagenome | ecosystem: Host-associated > Invertebrates > Cnidaria > Coral ...
ACCTATCTACCTATCCACCTATCCATCTATCCATCTATCCATCTATCCATCTATCCATCTATCCATCTATCTATCCATCTATCTATCCTATCTATCCTATCCATCCATCTATCTATCTATCTATCTGTCTATCTATCTATCTATCTATTATCTTTGTATATATATATATATACATATATTTTATTAATATATTGATTTTAATATATTGAAATTAATACATGCATGTACATCCCGTTCAGTTTATAAACCAACATAGCTGGTGGCTCTCACCTCCAAGGCCCACGTCCAGTCGCAGCATTTCCAGCTGGCCACGTGCAGATCCGCCACGAAGGAGTCCCAGATGCCAACGCGGAGCCTCGCGCGTTCCAGGCGTTCCAAGAAGGCGCCAAGAAAACGTGGGAATCACCAGGGAAATTGGGGAGTTTGCTATAGTTACCGGTAATCTATTCAAAACTGTTGGAAAAGTGAAGATTTTGACCATCAAACATATTTAATCTATATAAAACTGTTGGACAGTTGGAATTTAAGCATCAAACATAGAGATTTAGCCGGAATAAACATAGGGGAATGTGGGATTTAGCTACAGTTCTGGGGATATGCTCAGACAAACCCATATGATATTCAAGAATGTATATATCTTGCTATCTTTCAGTCCGTGCGCCTATCACATCTAACAGGGTTGCTCCCAAAACCCAAATAATTACAAGTGAAGACAATTGGCTCAGTATAAAGGTAAAGTCAACAATTTCAACGTTTGTGGCAAATATTGACCTACAAAAACAGCTGGAGCGACCCATTATATATCCCCATCATCATGGGTAAATTCCATGATAGTCCAATTATATAATATTCTGTCTCATTATAGTAGCCCCCAAAAAATAGAACAGGAATTTACTTAATGGAATTTTACTGGTCTATCTTTTGGGGAATTGCTAAATATCCTCTTGATATCCCTGTGACATGGTCGGAGCAACTCTGACAAAACCTGAGCATGGCACATCCATCCCAGTTCATCCACTGCGTTTTGCCACGCGCTGCAGCCACTGGCGCATGCATCCAGTAAGGAGCTGCAGCTGAAGACGTTCCTAAGTGGGGAACCATCAAGAAACCGGACAAAACTAGAGCTGAAGCTGGACTTTTCACCATTTATCCATCACATCCATAATTTATGCATTGTTCAATGGAGGCATTTAGGAGGATTATATAATGGATATTAATGGTTACCTTGAAGTTGGGGAAATCAGCCAACTTCACCCTTCCCATTGTTGCGTGCTTCTGGATGATTCTGGATCCATCCAGATCTATCATCTTTGATTTCGATCATTGTCCGAGCTGTGGTGAACATCAGTTTTCGCAACATCTGGAAGTTGTCTGAAGAACTTGCAACCACGCACTTGGCATGCTGTTTTTTGGGGGTCATGTTCCATGTGCCACATGATCTGTCATTTCTGGGCACTGCTTGAAGGATACTGGTTACTGACCCTGGTGATTGCAAGTCCCCAATTCATGACTTACAGTAATATGTATAAATGGATACCGTGGTTACTAAACTAAACCATTTGTTCAAGTGGGTAAGACCCATGCTATTGGCTAGTCATATCCGGGATAGATACCTCAGTCAGTTATCTGCAGCAACCCCTAAAAAAGATAGAAAAACAAACTCCCACTAAACTAATGATAAATTACTTTTCTATCTATCTGGGGTTTACTTACCATACAGCAGTGGTTCTTCAATCCGGGCGAGCATCTGCGAGACCCCGAGGAGCAAATTGCCACGGAAGAAGCCCAAGGCACCTGACAAGTGCCAAAGGTGAAAAAAGTCGCGGCTTTTTACCCGAGGTTCCCTGTAAAACGACATTACCATTATTTATTTGGACAGTCATAGTTATACGGGAATAAATCGATAGTCATTGTTAATGGATTACTATGTAATGATGGAAAGGTAATGAAGCCGCAGCAAACGGACACATGACATTCCTCGAGCTGGATAATACCATCCATTATGTGCTTATATAAATTGAAAGGTGGTAAAATTGCCGCTTAAAATTACAGTAATGAATAATCATGATAAACTTTCCATGGGTATGACCTGGAACATAAATTCATATTACCCTCCGGTAATTTAACATAGCTATTGAACATTGCTATTTATATAGTTGATTTACCCATTAATAATGGTGATTTTCTATAGTCTATAGCTACGTTAGTTTACCAGAGGGTACATTCCCTGTTTTTCCGCCCCAGCCACGAAAGGGATTCCATGGGATTTCCCATATCACCTCCGGCAACCCTCCAAAAAGAATGTTTAACATTCAATCCTCCAAACGTTGAGAAAAAATTCATTTACAACAATTGTAGATACTCTCTGGTAATCAAACATGGCAATGGAAAACCCAATATTTTTTGTTGATTTTCCCATTAAAACCTCTATTCATAGGAGATTTCCAAGTGCCATGTTTGATCACCAGAGGGTATCCATGGTGGTTATTATTTGATCGATCCGCTGCCTCATTTACTACACGTAGCTAAAGAACAAATACATACGCACACCAAAAGTATCCCATCCATGCACAATCATCGTTACAAAAAGGTGGATAATTGTTACTAACATTTTGCTAGTGGTTAATAATTGATCAATAATGGTTAATATTTAATAATAAATGGTTGATATTCACTTACAAGTTGTTTATAATTTACTGTACTAGTAGTGGTTAATCATAAAAGTATACAAAAGTAGTGTATCCCATCCATGTTTCATGATGGCTAATGGCTAATCATGTTCGGTGCCTCCGGGGCACTTCCCCGCGCCTTGCCATGTGCCACGGGCTCGCAGAGCTGCACTACAGTGGAAAGCATTCGGTTCCAAGGCCTGAGCAAAACAACAACAAGGTCATGGCATGGTTCACCAAAGAATATCAAAACATAACAGTTTAGAACCTCTTTGTAAAATCGTAATAAATCGAAGAAAAATAGATGGTTTCGAACCTCTTAGTTAAAATCGTAATAAATCCAAGAAAATACGTGTTCTTTTTAAAACATTGCAATATATATATATATACATATATATATATATATATGTTTGTGCAAATATAACTAACTACAGTATATACTTATAATCTTATACCAGTTTATATTATCATCATAAGTGATTTATAGTGATTTTGTTCTTGGAAAACCATGGGTAATGTGATCTAAGTCTATATCAGTTTCCACCCACCATCCCACCTGCAACAGCACCAAATCAAAGACCTCGAGGCCCCAACGCCACTGCTCCGCCTCACAAATGGATCCCACAAATTTTGTGGTGCTACTCGAAGTCATGTTGCTGGCGATTTGGGTCTCTGAAAATTGGGTATACCCGGTAAACCATGGTAAACCCGGTATGCCAAGATGGCAATTTGTAGAGGGAAACAACCGGTGCCCAACGCGGTGCCCAATGCGGTGCCCTATTTTCAAAGCAACGCGGTGATCCCATCAGATAGCGTGTTCCATGTCTGTGATGGTTAACATCGCCTATACATCGCCTTGCTGATTGATGGAGACAATATTGAACCCAAAGACAAACGATCCACCCGTCTAGGTTCTGTGGCTATCGCAAACTTGGACACTACATTCCGTCGCATGATTCAAATATGTGCGAACATGTTTTTTAAACAAAGTCGGAAACTCTCATTGTCTGGGCATCCTCCATTTTGAGTCAAAATCTCTGTACAGTTCGCGTTTTTTTTCAAGTGTGGCTTCACCGAACCAAGCTACTGAAGTACTCTCACGGCCAGCATGGGATTCTCAAAGATATACATCACCCGTTGGATGAAAAAACAAACATGCCACTCATCATCCACTTGCTACGGTGAAATCCCAATGTTCCCCGTTTGATAATTTAAAACCTCTTTGGTGGTTGAATCATCACATGTTCTGGTCAAATGCCAATCTCTCAACAATGTCAATCCCCATTTCTTTACCTTAACCTTAACCACCACCTTTGCCAGTACAACCCCCATATACTGTAGTTCCCCGGGTCTCCCAAGGTTTGCCCATTAAAATTATATTACAATCCTTGCGCAACCAATCTAATCTTGACTTACCAATCAACAACAACTGTTGAAGAACCACAGTTCCATGATTCGGAGAATTTTGGCATAACAAACCATGTCTGTATGATCCCCAAAGTTGACCCTATGTGTTTGATGCTTGGATCATCTCAAATCCATTGTCTATTGGATATAACATGATATAACCAGACTTTCAATGGGATGCACCCACCAAGTCCCCCAGGCCTCCGCGCAGGCGTTCAGCATGGCTCCCAGCTGCTCTTCGTTGCTGTCAGAGCTCCACAGCTGTAGCCCCTCACGCCATCGACTGCGGCGACTGAAGGCAGTGGTGGCCACGGCAATACCTTAGCGGTGCAAAATGGTAGCTTTTTTGGTCATCTTCAATTTCAATGTAATTTTATGTAATTTTGATCAGCCAAAATGGATCAAAATGATGTGAATTTGATCACACATGCGGCACGTGCGATTTAACACGATTTAACCATCAAACATGTGGATTCAAATCGCTCGGCAAAAAGGCGAACAGATGTGGACTGTGGGTTTTGCAGAATCTTACCGTGAATAATTGGGATATCACCACCAAAAAGATGATTTTACCATTGAAACTAGGGATTGAACAATGAAGAATTGGGATTTAGCAATCAACAATGGGCATATGTCCCTCAAAGATAAGGATCTAGCCAATGAGATATGAACATTGGTCTGCCCAAAAATGACGGATACTCTCATATTTTGCGCTGTACGATAAACCTTGAGATTTGGAGGGGCCCTATTATCAGAATGGAGGAACGAAACTGGCTGGTGTCATATGTTGTACAAAAATAGTTACTAGGCTATTGGAATTGACCTGCATCCCCTGGTTAAAGTGTTACTTCGCCCTCGAAATGGTGACCAAAGAATGTCACTTTGAAAACTGACATTTCTGTATATTACTGTGTGCGCACATACCGATCATACTGCACATTTCATAACAGTAAAATCTCTGTCCAACTTGTGTCCCTTGAAAAAAAAAGGTGCCCACATTATTGAGTGATTTGAGTGAAATCCATCGCTGATCCGCCTTCAAGTTGCTGATGGCGTCCTGCTCCACTGGAGTTTCCTTCAAAAGTTTCATTGTGCATTGCCTCGGTAGCGCAAGGTTGGGAGCTCAGGTGGCCACCAGCAGCACCTGATATCCAAAGGGCAAGTTGATACCCCTGAAAGATCAGCAAGATTTAGATATGCTGGGTAAGTGATGTGTATTCACCCAAACGAGGGAACCATTATTGAAATCAGTAATTCCGTAATTTAGATATAGCATGATATAATAGTATATTGCTAGCCACACCCTCAAAAGGTTAGGGAACGCCAAATAAATGTGCAAAATAGTGGCACATTTAAGCACTACAATCTTTTTGAGGGATTACTATACGTGACATATTTTACATCTCTGTACCGCACCAGCTGACCAGTCCAAGCTGCCACAGCACCGCTTCGCCCGCTGCCGTCAAGGCTTTGTTGAAGGTGCTGCTATCTGGCTGCACCCTGGCAGTGTAGCTGGAAACACAGCTGAAATCTATGTAACAATGTTGTATTATGGGTATACGACGTATATATATATACTGGATATATATATATATATGTATGTATGTATGTATGTTTGTTTCTAGGATATCTCAAGAAATTTGTAAAATCAATTATTCTATTGGTTGATGCTTGATGTGAATAATATTGCCATCGTCAACCCATTTCGGATTTCAGGAGTGTACCTTACCAGGACACATGGCCATAGAAACCAGCCGTTTTGTTGTGGAAGCACAATTTGGACAAACAAATTGTCTTTGTTTTGCTGCTAAATCCATGGTTGTCTGTACTTCGATTTGCCCTTAGCATCCTTATCATCCTTAGACCAATGACCAATCCATTGCGATTCCAAGTCCGAGCTCATCACCCCCACCTCAATCTCACCATCTCCTCAAAAAGCTTCAGCGCATCCCACCAACGCGCGGCCCTCATGTTGCAGAAGTAGCTGATGGAGTCTGGCTGTAGCCCAGTCCTGTGAGCCAGTATCTGCATGTGTTCAATGTGCGGCGGTACTTGGAAGCGTCAGTCCAAAGACGGAAACAATACGAAAAAAGTTGGAAAAATATATGGCCCATTGGGGATCATCATCCCAACCAGAAACAATGCATTTTGGTTAAAAAAAAAAACTAGAGAAAACAATGGATTTTCCCATGAAATTGCCTGCGAATTTCCCAACCAATCCATAGAGGCTTTCAACCCGTCCAGCTCCAGCCAAGCTGCGGCAAGTGTCGAAGCAGCCACTGAGCCAGTGGCCAATGGCCAGACTTGTCACTTGCGCTGATGGCAGTGTTATAGCCTGAGATCATGGTGATGAACTAAGTCATTTATTCACTTACGGTTAGCTGGTTAGCTATGGAAAATCTACCGTAGCTAAAGCAGCTAAATGATGCCTGAGATCATCATGTTCCCCAGGTTGGTCCAAAAATCGGCCAGCAACCTGGAGAGCAAAAACTGACATGGTTGGTATCCCCATTTCACCATAGTATTCTAGCCATGGTTGATGGTTTACCCATTCATACAAATATATACATATATATATATGGGTGACATTATGGTTTACCCATGGTTTACCCAAGTATCTTACCCATTAATATATAATTATATATATATATATCATGGTTAAAAGAATAAAAACATCCTTCCAGTGTTGGCAACTTGGTCTTTCCCAATGAAATTCATCCATCATCCCAGTTGCTGCTTGACCCAGAATGTTCACCGGATCTATTCCCCATATTCCCACCACTTTCTCTCGGTCAAAGCATTGGTTAAAGCACCAACTTCCTTGGTTCAATCGCCGCTTCTTAAAGCATGTTAAAGCACCATCATCGTTGATGAAACCACCATATTTGTTGCTTAAATTTCCACGTCCCGAAGCGGCTCCGACCAGAAGACCCTTGGACCAGGAACTTACGAGGCTCGCAGACAAAGCCACCTCCGAAATGGCGTGGAACAGAGCCATGGCCAGCTGCCAGCGACCAAGTTTCCTGATGCAGTGGCCCAGTGGCTAGAAACCATAGTTAAAAAACATTGCTTCTATTTGATGCTCAAGTGGAATAATATGAACTAATAATAGACAGTGGATATCGGTAGATAGTCCTATCAGCAATATGTGTAGATACATGAACTGGCTGATCTGACTCCCACAATCTTATAATATCTATAATATTCAATTTAATAGATACCCAGCATCTGGAATAACTGAATGGATTCATGAACTAATGGTAGATACACGTAGCTTTTTCTGGTCACAAGTATGCACCAGGCAAAATTAGGCCGGGCAATCCGTGCTAGAACACCACTATTTTTAGTAGGGAGGTATATAACCTATATATCCATATCATCTAGAAAAACTGGTACCACAGCTTTGTTAAATTACCGGAAGGTAGTAAATGGCTAGAAACCATATAGCACAATCCAGTTATAGATAGATGAAACATCACCATTTACACCAGTTATAGAAATGACGTAAGACACCGTCGGAGAAAATCATAGGTCATACTTGGGGGTGCGTCCCACAAGCTGACGAGATGAACGGAATGTGAATGGCTTGGAAAGCGCCAATCTGCGGGCTCAGCTTAGGATTAAGGTCCTGCAATATGTAGGTCTTTGCATAGCCCGAACAACCAAAACAAGCTTTTTATGCGTAGAAACATGATGAAACATGTATTAATTGCGCTACTTCCTTCACGACTAACACCTTCGGAGTTGCTGAGTCACTGAGTCACGACTTCCATCTGGCTCTATGGCTTCCATCCAATCTTCAAGTGGGCCGAAAAAAATACATGGCTGTTTTGACGACTTCATCATTCCTCCCGGGGGTGTAGATCCAGCTATAAAATGAACATGGTATACAACCATATAGTTACTTAATGTTACTTATACTTATTGATACTTATTGCGATTATATCCCAATTTGATTGCTTTTCTAACCAAGTTGATACTCATTCATAACCTGAACTGCACTCCCAAGTTCTCAAGTTCGTCCCACGATGTCATGTCTTCTTTGATCACCCTCTGATAATTCAACATATAGCTCTGGAACATCACTGTTTTATTAGGCACAACGATAAATGGGCCATCTGAAACCTGCGGCTATTCGGGGATGATTCGTTGATATTCGTTGAATCCCAACCACCGTTTCTGTTGGTTCAATCACCATTTTCCATTGATTTCCTATGGTTTTCCTATGGTTTCTTATGGTTCCCCCTGATCTATCCGCCCCATGACGCCCCATCCCTTTTCGGCTACCCCGGAGGCCCCGGAGGCCGACCGAATCGACCGCACCATGCGTCTCTGCCGCGCTGATGGCCACATTGTGATGCACCACGTTGCTCTGCAGCTGCGCGAAGCGCAACTGAAACCTGTGCTACCATCTGGTTATGACTAACATAGCCATAGCCATGGAAAATCCCTCATACATGGAGGTTTATAGCTGGGAAAATCATAAATGGGCCATTTTCCATGGCTATGTTAAATAGCCAGAGGGTAAGTGAAACCGCCCCAGGAGCCTCGGGAGGGGGCTACTACCCCATAACCCCTCCAAGATATCACCATTTTAGTAATTAAGAAAAAGAACTATTCGCCAACAGCGACCAACCAATCAGCTGGTGCTGCTGCCGGACTTTAAACCAAGGGGCTATAATGGACTGATATCGTCTGGAATGCGGGAATGGGATGCTAATTCATAGTTTATAAAAAAGATACTGTGTAATTTCCCCATTCCCTACGCACCAGTGTGGACATGTATCGGAATATACCGGTAATTTGTTACATGTTAGCGATCTGGAAAACCATTTGTAATAGATTAATCGGTTAATCATCATGAATCATCAATCATCCACAAACGGGCAATTTTACTGTAGATATATTAGCTTGCCATTGCCAAAGGGTATATGAACACAATAAAACATATGAACATATTACCTACCAATATAGAATGAGAGTGATATTGCTGAATACAAAAAAACAAAGATAACTACCAACCCAAGAATGCTTGGGTGAACGAGGATCGGGGACCCCTAAATCATCCAAACTGAGTCACTAGTAGATAAAGGGAACACCATTATGAGTTTAGGGTGCCCTCAGAAAATAAGGGACACCCAAATCACCAAATTCGAGATGGTGGTTGGTTTGGATGATCTGGGATTTCCCCAGTCCCCTTCAAACCTGCCCCCTTGGGTTCGAGAGAAGGGCATCTGTCCAAAATGGTGCTTGCATATAGCACTGAACAATTTTGTCTAATATCACGTTCTATCCATTTCAGTCTAATATGAACAATTCCATCCTTCCTATCGTTTTCTATCCATTTACGGATGGCAAGTGCCATAGTTTTCTCATGCAATCTATCGTTTTCGGCCATGTCTGACTGCAGTGCCGCCCCATCCCCCATCAGCCACGGAACAACAAGCACCACGTCGAATGGCTTGATGCTGATCTGGCCTCAGCCCAGTGGAGTTAGGACATGGTTGGAAAGCGAGATGCGCAGCCCGAAAATGCACTTCACCATCTAAAGGTACTTAAGTTTGACTCACCACAAAGACTAATCCAAAGAAAGCACGGGGAACCCCGCGAACCCCTTAAAGACCTTAGACATGGGGTCCCAGTCAGGTGATGCTGTTTAACATATCATAAAGACTGCCCAGCTGTGGGGTTCCCTATGCTCATCCCAATGGGAGAACATCCCCAAGATATTGCTGCAAAAGGACTCAGAACATGTTAGAACAACATTAAAAAAAAAAGCACGGTCCTTTTTTTGATTCGTGACCCATTTGCATTGAGGTTAAGGCAATGATTCATCCCAAGTATCAGGCCTTTTGTTTTTGCCTGAGCCTCCCAAGAAAAACATCCGTGGGGCAGTGGGGTCCTGGGTCTTCGCCACCAAAGGACATGTTTCTGCAAGAGCTCAGCCGCCTCTTTTGGTTGAAGCGCCTGGAGCTGCATCCCAGTTAGCAAATGGTTTATGCTTACAACATATTATAACCCATACTCATACTGAAATAACTGACAAATATATAATTATATCATCAGTTATATTATATCATATATATTGTATATCATGTTATATTATAGCCCATAGCGCCATAGAACTGATATCACTGATGATAATCCGATTTATGTTTGGGTGTCAGGACCAATTAACATCATTGAAGTGACTGGCATTAACTGGTCGATCTTGCGCCTGTGTTGGACGCATGGCTCGTCGGGCGCCATGGCGACAGCGTCTTCCGCGCCGTTGGGCGCGAAGAGATGACGCGAAGCGCGTTGCAGTTGGCCGATGTATGGGGCAAATACATGTGTATATAGGTATATGATGGTATATCTTGCATATCTATGGGTAAATTGTACTATTTCACTAAGCTCAATTTTTTTGGCGCACAATGGGGATTCCCCTTGACCATTCCAGTGAGGTCACAGTGAAAACACTGACGTGACAACACTGCATCATCTTTTGAAAGGAAAGAACGGAGTAGCACTAATGCCATTGGGCCATGATAGTTATGTTGATAGTTTATGATTATGTATAATTAATCACTGTGTATCACCGTGTTAAGATATGTTAAGATATGTTTATGTCAACAATCGTTGACATCAATATTGACATTCAAAAACAGATTTGACTTTGATGGTATACTAAGCTACCTGAACAACCTTGAACAATCACAAGGTCAAAACCATACGCGCCGCAGCTGGCCAGGCTGCTGTATCTGCACCATGCTGCACCAGATTGAAACAGTCATGTTCTTACTGCCCCTATGGATCCAAACACCTCCTGAGAAGGTACAGTACGGCTGGATCCATAGGGTGCTTGGATCCATAACCATAATCCAGCGATCCTCCCGAAATTTATGCATGAATTTCTGTCTTACTTGCCTGGCCCGAATCCTTTTGGCGGGCTGAACCCAACATTGCTATGCGAAATGCAAAATGAACAAAATGGACAACATGAACAAAATGAACAACATGAACAACAACAGCTTGTGTTTCTTCATGTCAACATTTTTGCCATCCGAGCCATCCCACTCGGCAAGTGTTGGCACATGGCGCGCCGACCTCGTTGTTAATTTCAAAGAGGGCCTTGCGTGGCACCTGCAAGCGCGGCTACGGACGTGACGTGCTGGGGATGCTGGAAGTGATCAGGCCAAATGGCTAAAACGAACGGGAACATATTTTTTTGGGGGGTGTTGATGTATAAACCCAGCAAACTGCAGTTAACTACATCGTGATATGTATCATAAACCAATTATAAACCATAGTTATTGGAGTTATCAAATCATAACCGTAGCAAAATCTGGACTTCAACTTTTCCAAATCCAAAAAGAAAATGGTATTTGCCCCAAAATGGCGAAAGACATTGGAGAAGACCAAGCGATTTTTGACCAGGTTTTGGAGGCCAATGGCTGTGGAATGCAAAGACACACACACACCCTAGATCAGTAGAATAAAAATGACGGTGTTTGCTTCTGTTTTTGTTTAACCTCCGATAGATTATACATGAATATTGGTTATATATGGTTAATATATACTGTATATATATATATTATGTTGGTTCATGATATTCACAGTATCACCTTAAGTTACCGAGTGTTCGTTATTTAGATACCTAAGACCTACCAGTTGCAGCGAACGGAACAGACCGAGCGACTGTGGCGTCACGTTGGACCTGGGGGTCGTTGCTGCGCCGGAGCGTAGGGACAACCGGAAAATATATCAACATACCACCATTCGCCATAGGAAAAATGGGTTTTGTACATTGCCAATCTGAAAATAACAACAGATTCAACTGTTAGCTGTTTAGTAGATACACAACATTCTGTTTTCCTATAGAGCAAAAGATTCCTTTGGATTCAACTATCCGTCCGGTTGATTGACCTACAGCGGAATGGGAAGATATTGGGATAATCACGAATATCAACACGACCATTCGCATTCTTTTAGAATCATGGGCTATCATGGGATATTCATATATATATATGAATAAATTGGGATTTTTTTTATATAATGGGAACAAACCAATATATTTATATTATATAATATATATATAATATTATAATATATATATATAATATTATAATATATATATTTATATATAATATTATAATATATATAATATTATAATATATATATATATATATATATATATTATAATATATATATATATATATATATATATTATAATATATATATATATATAAATCAATATATCATAGTGGGAGATAATATAACGATATGCCTAACGATCATGTGGCTCAAAATGCCTAGCGAATATGCGAATAAATATGGCTGCCCATAGCTCCGAACTCAAACCTGAACATCATCATCTCTCGGAAAAAATAACACCATGACCTTTTAAAAGGGTGGTTTACCAGAAAAAAATGGGCCAAAGATAAACGATGATAAACATTGAGAAACCTCAATAATGATGGCATAATACAAGAATATACAACAATACTTTGAACATCGTTGTGCAACAATAAGGTCATTGTTAAACGCGATATAATACACCAGAAATATAACCGAGGCATTTCCAAACAGCAGAGGCACGGTACATCTAGCATGTGAACATGGTTGATAATATGGGGCAATGATCCTTGTCAGTCTGATGATCCGATATGGGCTAATCTATTTTTTTTAATAAATATAATCGAATCATAGTGAGCGTATCATACATATTAGATAATACGACATGTATCTGGTTGGTTCCAATTGCAAAAGACAGAAACAAGAAGAATATCTACTACAGTATAGCCAGCTAATCTCACATACCCTATTACCCTCCCTAAAAAATGGCTTAGTGCTTAGCTGGTTGGTTTCCTCGGAACAGGCCATCACCGGCAATGCCAAGCAGCCAAGAGCTTCACCACCGCGACGTGACATCTTTGGATGGCCTTAGGATCCAGCATGCTGGGAAAATCACATCAAATCACCAATGAATTCCGTCATGATTGTAATTCAATAGATTGATTTAATAAGGGACACATATATACATATATATATATATATGGGAAGAAATAGGAAACTATTGGTTTTGCAGCCAGTTTGGTGAGGGGTTCCAACATGTTCCAACGTGATCCCTGAAACCCATTCCCTCCTTGAAACAGTTGGGCATTGCCAGCCGGATACATCACTTCCCACATTGGATCCTCCAGCATCACAATCTTCAAAGATTACTCAGTGGTTTTGGTTTTACCTTAGCCCATCCCAAACATATAAACCCGTCATCTCAACCAATCATCCGTTTTGTATGGTTCAACAAAAAAATATCTGAACACTCTCTTTCACAAGATCATCATTGGTTATCAGTTATATTTCATGGTTTTATACCCACAACATCCTCATATTTTCGGTTGTGCCCCCAAGTTTAATGTTTGTTGGTTTTTAAAACAATCGGAAATAGTTCGATATATCTACCATAAACCATAGTTATTGGAGTATGGATGGTGAAATGCATCATCGAGGCGCGCATTAAAGCGGCCTAGGCACGTCCCTCAAAGGTGATGAACCTCCCTCCCTCTGCAAGCGACGCGTGTCCTGACTACGGAGGAAATGGGGGCCACGGGAAACATGTGGAAAAACAGGGAAAAGATTGAACCAGTGGCAAATATAAATAATATTGTATATTATAATATAATATTTGTATCTCATATAATATAATATATTTATTATATATATATATGTATTATATAGATATAATAAAAATATATTATACAAGATATTAGATAGATTACTGGTAAAATCCTTCCAAGCTGCCCACATTGTCCAGCCATGTCTGGTTCCCAAAAGGTAGGAAGCCTGGGTTCTACTGCAAGGGACTGGATTTTCCATGGTTTTCCCGCATGAGCCACGGGCCAAGCGAGGCACATATTGAGCTCCGGTTTCGATCAAGACCTGCACCACTCAAAGTGGCGCAGGAATCGACAGAGCACATGGGATGCATCGTGCTAACTCTTGTGAGATTCATATGATTTCATATGTTTCAATGTGAGAACATGTGAAAACCATCAACCAGAAAGTCATCAAAGGGTTCTTCCTCGCCCCATGAGCATGTTCCACCGTCAAAAACATTTGACTTCTGCATCTGGAAGTTCCTCATCCACTTCCAGAAGCAAGGTCCCAGAATGTCCCAGTGAGCCAAGAAAAACAAACATTTATAGATAGATCGATGGATAGATAGATAGCTAGCTAGATAGATAAAATGGTTGGGAATCCGCATATCTTAGTGGGGGGTGGCAAACATTCATGGGTTTTCCAATTTTTGATAAAGACCAGTTGGCTTTCAGGCGCGCAAAAATCCCACAAACAACCCCAGGAAAACTGACACGGAATCCAAACAAATGAATGGGCTCTGGTGACTTGCCATGCGATTTTTTTTCCATACGTTTCGTCTCAATACCCTGAGGTCATCAAACATGGCTGGCCGGCTGGCCGGAAAACCACCGCGAAAGGTGGATGCAACCCATGGAGAATCCAATATATCCAGCTCTCGAACTCCAAGATTTGTCCATATGTTCTTCGTAATTTATGTATTTTCTGGGTTAAACAAATTTATTTGTTCTTTTGAATCAGGTGGTTTTGAGGAATCTTAGAACCTTCCATTGCCAAGTGCGTTATTTCCACTTATTTGCCTCGATTTTCTACCTGAACATGGGTCATTTTCCACTCTTGTCCACTTTCCCAAGTCATTTTTTCCTGGCAGGTTTTGGACGTGCATCTTCCACTTGCAAGTGCGGTTCCAATTATTTCAGTAGAGTCAGAGAGATTTCACCGTAGTTAGAGGGGTCACATCCCAACTTTTTGGTTGGAATTACTTCACCACGGTTGTAGCATGTTGTAGCCATAAAAGTAGAGATGACCCCCCAGTTTTTTTGTTGGTGAACAAACCCATTGACCAGTTCGATATAACTATCATAAACCTTACTTATACCAATGAAAAACAAACATTGAAATATGTATATATATATATTAATTTTGAATCATTATCAATCCGTTTGCCCCCCATTATTTCCATGGTATACATGCACATATGTATATATATATGCATAGTTAACCCCATTGTATCCCCATTTCACCATAGTTTTTTTACCCATGGTTGTCGTGCCACCGTGCCTCCACAACCTGATCATGTCCCATGCGTGCAGCCACGTGCAGCGGCGTCAACAAATGCTCAGGCCGGTCCTCGTCTAGAACGTTGATGCGGTTGGAAAGCCCGAACTGAGATATCTTAAATGGATGCATCAAGACCTAAAATTGACAATAAATACACTATATACATTTAGAATACAATAAATACACATGCAAATGCATGTGTGCAATAAGATGCCTATGGTAATATATATATGTACAATAATATGCATATGGTAACAAATATATATATATATGTATATGTGTGTGTGCATACCTATAAATTATGTATATATGTGTATACATAAGTATATATATATATATATATACACACATATCTACACATATTATGTGTGTTGGATCCCATCACTTCAAGGGGCATCCCTGTGTCGCTCCCATGGCTCAACTCGAACACGCTCCTGCCAAGGGGACGTGGTCTCGATGTCATAGGCGGCGCTGCGATCCAGCAGCAACGACACCTTTAGTTTCAAACAAATAGTTTCCTAATTGATTTTTTGGGGGTACTAAATTTGGTGGTCAAATACTTTCTTTAATCTTACCTACATAAATCTCTCTCTCTCTTTTTCCCCGCTAATATATATATATATATATACATACATAGGTATACACATGTTCATGATCATTTTTAAAAGTTAATCAGGTTTCTTATGTTTTGGGGTGGTATAATTAAATTAAATTCGGGTGCAGATGTTTTTGTTTTTTGTTTTTCAGTCTGGGGCACTTTTCCTGGCTATTTGCTAGGTTTTGGAGCAAAAACTAGTACTTTGCTGAATTTTGGAGCTAAAATTTGCCATTTGCATTGTTCATCAATTGTTGAAGCACAACCGTGTTAGGTCTAAATAGTGGCATTGGATGCTATCATAGTTTTAGATGGTTTAGGGTTTACTTAGAGTTGGTTTAGGGTTGGTTTAGGGTCGTTTAGGATTGGTCTAGGGTTTATTTAGGGTTTATTTAGTTTTGGTTTAGGGTTTATTCACGGTTGGTTTAGGGTTTATTTAAGGTTGATTTAGGGTTGGTTTAGGGTCTATTTAAAGTACGCTGAGGGTTGGATTAAGGTATATGTAGGGATAGAAGGTGTGTATAGAAAGTTAGATAGATAGATAGCTAGCTAGCTAGATAGATTGCTTGATTGATTGATTGATTGATTGTTTGATTGATTAGATAGATAGATAGGTCAATAGATGGACGCATGGATGAATGGATGGATGGATCGATCGATCGATAGATAGATTCGATCGATCGATCGATCGATCGATGGATAGATGGATAGATAGATAGATAGATAGACAGATAGACAGATAGATAGATAGATAGATAGATGGATTAGATAGATAGATAGATAGATAGGTAGGTAGGTAGATAGATAGATAGATAGATAGATAGGTGAAGCATGGAAAAGCATGGTAAAGCCACAAAAGCCACAAACCTACAAAAGCCACAAAAGCCAGGCTGGAAAGCACAAAAAAACATCCGAAAAAAAAAAACACCCAAGAAATAGCCCGCCGTTAAATGGTGACCAAGTCTCCGATTTACTTAGTTGATGTTCAGATTCCCGCAACAAATATTGAAAATCAGACCAAGTTCAGGGTCCATGTCATTAGAACATGCCCATTTTGAAAAGGACTTTTATATGCTTTGATATGTCGGAATCACGTGGTGTCAACTCGACACAGAGCGGCCTAAGTCGAAGCTATCGACGTTTGTGGGGATGGTTGGGATGGGATGTTGAACCAGCATGCCAGGGAATATATATATATATATATATATAACTATATGTATATTATATTCATAGAATTTTAATTACTATTCTACTTCTAATTATTTTGCATTACACATAAAGTTATATACTGTATTATGTATGAGAGATAGCCTTATAGCCTCCAGCTCGCTACCAGTGACCATCAGAACCGCCATCCCTTTCACCACCTCAAGTGACAACTCTGGCAAGGTTTGTTGGTTTCATGTTGGCTTCACATGTCTCTTTATCATGCGTTATATTTTTTCCCAACACAAAAAAGTATACTTTCCCTATGTTTCCCTGAATCGTTGCCATCCCTCAGGCTGCGCCCATTTTATCAAAGAATATCAAAGAACAGAAGTCACAGCCAAGTGGCAATGGTGCTGTAGCCATTGAAAGCCGCCTCACTTCAGGGCCAGGCATGGTCACACTGGGCCTATTGTCTTTTTGGTTGCTGTATTTGACTGATTTGGTTCCACTGATAGATGCTTATAGCATCTTATAGCTTCCATTTTGGGGAACCCACCACCATTTGCAGATCTTTGTTGGTTGCAACCTTGGACTCAACTTTTTTTCGCAAACCAATGCGGCGATTGTGGGCCGTGCCTGCCACAAGGCCGTGGCCCCTTGCGCATCGCCAAAGGTGCTACCAGAGCGTGGGTCCGCATCATGGTCCAATAGGTATCTGGACGTGGCTATGTCGGCTATGCAAAGGTAGAAATGTCTAGGATTAGCCTAGCCAAATTTATTTGAGAATAGCGATGAGGCAATATCTTGAGATTTGAATCGGCAAACAATCAAGTTTGAATCTGAGCATACATCAGGATGAATGCAACAAACTCTAGCAAACTTCAGATTTCAGTAGCAAACACGCACCCTCAACATCTCTTAAGTATAACAATCAGAAAAACATGAGCTGACCTAAGGCCTGCTGGAAACAACAATCTAACATCTGCTCACATTTAATATGATTTATGTCATTTCTTTTAGGTTCTGAGTTGGCTGATTAGTACGTCAACGGTGTCATGTTAACGACCGAGCCTCACAGCTTCCAAACTTCCACTGCAAATGGCATCGTGGATGGCCGGCCCCGACCACAACAGTCCTTTTCAGAGCTTCGACAACTCGAGATGGACAACCCCAGCATGTGGCCTGAAGGATTTGTTCGGGGATCTACAGTCCAAATCAGAACACATACCTGCCAAGTTCGGAGAGAAATTGGAAACCTGAATCAACTCAACCATCAATGTGGGAAAAACCTCCCAGGGCCCCAGGGCTGAATAACTGAAGCCAAGGCCTCTCTTTGGGGCCAAACAATATAGGACTATCCTTCTTTACAACACTTGATTTCTCCCATATTCCAGTGATGGTGGAAGGAAAAAGGAAAATCGAAGGGAACATGTACTGGTTCTTGATGGTCAAAACCTGAAAGAAGCCCCAAAAAAGCCAAAAAGGTATATCTATCCAAGTAATTCGTCACTAGTTTTGACTCGGATTTGATTGTTCTATATCTTTTTGAGTTTCTATTTCTACATTAATGTTTTTTCTGCCGTTTTTGGGAAGCAATCTGCCAATGCGAATGCCAAGATGCGGCTGCTTCCAGCGTAAAAACTGGTGTGTATCTCGAAGCCCTGGTGCGGCCGATTCAGGTGCCGCTTGCATCATGAAGGAGCTTAGGGTACTTGGTGGCTCATCCCACTTAGTAAGTGGGTTATAACCCCAGTTATAAATGGGATAAGTAGGGTTAATCCACTTATAATTGGGGTTATAACCCACTTACTAAGTGGGATGAGCCACCA
>Ga0126342_10006104_pt1 | contig 21288 bp, 19 predicted proteins | sample Cyp1metagenome_FD_92528 | JGI IMG/M metagenome (GOLD analysis project Ga0126342, IMG submission 92528) | Coral microbial communities from Lord Howe Island, Old Settlement Bay, Australia - Cyphastrea 1 metagenome | ecosystem: Host-associated > Invertebrates > Cnidaria > Coral ...
ATATGATATATATGATATATATATGATATATATATATATATTATTTTATTTTATTTTATATATTATACATTAAATATTATACATTAAATGTTATATATTGGATTTTATATATTATATATCATATATATATTATACAGTATTTATTAAATTATATTCATATATATAATATATATACACATTTTATAATATAGATAGTTAGGAGGGTGTACAAGTGCAAAGGGGGCAAGCTTGATAGGTACGGAGGTGGGTAGGTGGATAGGTTGGAAGGTAGGCAGCCTGGCACTTGGATGTTCATTGGTGACCCGATGGAAGGATGGATGGATGGAAAGGACACACCAGGCGAAGCAAAGCGATCAGAAGAGAACGAAAGGAAAAGGAAAGGAAGAGACAAGATGAAGAGAAGATGCAATAAACCGTTGGATTAGATTCATAGATGGACGGAGGATGGATAAATGGATGGATGGATGGACAGATGGACGGACGGATGATTGATGGATGGTGCTTGGATCGACAATAATACGTGCCAGTGCATGCCAATGCATGCCAATGCAACAGATACAGTATGTTTGCAAGAATGAGGAGTCATGTATTTCATGTGTTTCATGTAGCTGGAGTCACATACAATCAAAGCAAATGTTGTCCAGTTGTCCAGGATCAGAATGTCCCGTGCGTGTCTCTGTTCGACGAGGATGACGAGGCACCCAATAAGTACGTCATAGAAGCCAGTGATCTTCTCGCTCTTGCTTGGTCTGAGGGCATCAAAGCTATAGCAAAGCTTTGACCACAGAAAAATACAGAGAGTCTCCACTGTTTGTGCAGTTCTTGTAAATTTTTGTGAATACTCTCACAGCAGTCTCCTGGAAGAAGTTGAAACACCTGGCATCCACGCAGTCTTGCACGTGACTGAAAAACCTAAAGAGTCGTAGTGACGGACGTAAAGTGCATAAAGAACATTAAAAAACTGCACAGATCTGCACAGTCTCGATCTTAGTCGGGGTGCAAAATCAGCCCGCCTGATCGCTGCTCGGCATTCCACACCAAGCTCAAGCCTGGGGTGGAGACCTGGCTTTGTGAAGCCGCTAGGTTCTGGCCCAAATGTGATCCATAAACACAAAATATGGTCAATGTGTCAATGAATGTCAGATGATCTCATCCTTACCTTGCACGTGCACCCCTCCCGAAGTCCTAAGTTCTATATAAGTGTTTTTTCCCTTCTCCTCTCAAGGTCTCAATCCTGTTCTCCTCATTTGCCCGTTGCATCATCCGAAGTACAGTGTGGTTATTATTTGCTGCAAGATCGTCCTTTTCATTTGCGGACTGGGTGATAGATCCCTGCAAGACGTTGCACTCTCCAGGGACACTTTCTCTCTTGCTCCAAGATGCTCCAAGTATAAGTAGTTCTATCACGTTCTCTAAGTTCTAGAAGAAGGTTTTCTTCTATCGAGATGTCAGACCGCCATTCCATCGTCCCACTTCCTTGGGGCGGCTCCTTGGAAGATGCTTCATCTGCCTCAGCCGCCTGGAACCAAGCCCAAGAAGCCATAAATCACTGGCCGAGCGGCCCGTTCCCCATCTGAAAAGGCATATCTGAACATAGAAATATGATCAAATATGTGTTTACGATTATTTACGTGTATTTACTTTTATACTTACTTATATACATATTATCAAATTATGGCAAAATCAGTTACACACAGGCTTCCATGTTTGAAGAACACCAACAAACATCATATCCCCAGGGGTCCCCAGGTTGCTCTTTTATAAGCGCAACGCATGAAGAGAGATTCAAAAAGGCACCTCTCGAGACGAGTGGAAAACGAGAGTTGTGTGGCAAAACCTCAGAAGTGTCACAAGTTATCGCACAACAGATTTGAGAGATAAATAGAGATAAGATGATGATGATATGACCTCATGACCTCGCTCGAAAGCACACTGAAGTGTCAGACTCTGGAGCTATTCCCGGTGGGGCCAATGCACGGCCAAACAAGGCCTGTTGGACAAAGCCTGCACTTGACGAAAGCGCTGACTGGATAGAACAACCCAGGCTGAAACGTGCAAGTGATCAATCTCGTTTGGAGAATAAGAAAGCACTTCTACAGCCAAAGAAGTCTAAGTGAAGCTCCCGCAATCTGTCCCTTGTGAAATTCCAGCGAAGGATGCCTCCATCGTATATGGAGCCACCGATGACAATGGACTGCATCTGCAAAGGACCCTGTCAAACACTCGAAGCATCTCAGCCAATATCTTGCAGTATTCTTTGAAGCGTATCTGATCGCAAGGATCGCAAGGAAGTACTAGTTTCACTTTCTCAGAGCTCCAAAGTTTGAGGCACCCCATGTCAAAGCGCGCCTTCACCAGTCGTGACAGCAGGGCACCCTGCAACGCCGTGGAAAGAGAGGGTAAACATCTGTGGGAAGGACCAATGAGGCATTAAATGGCATTAATAATCTGACGAGTGCTGTCGGGTTTTCAAGGCCCGAAAAAGGCTAGTTCATCCTATGGGCCAGGGGTGGTCACCAATGGTCACCAATGGTCACCCGGTCCAACGTATCATGAAGAGTCACAAAGAGTGTAGACACCTTTATCTTTTTTTGAACATACTTGAAGCATCTTAAAGCATATTGAAAGATTTGAAAGCATCTTTAAGATTCTTTAAGCACTTGTTTTCAAGATACTTGGTCTGAAAGCACCACCTCGTTCATTCTCTCCAGGCAATCTTTTGCGCAGCACGGGTCTCGCAGTCTCGCAATACCCTCAGCTCATACTGCTTTGATGAGCGCGCACCTGCAGCGTCCTGCAGCTTTGCCAGGACTCGGTTTGATTGTCTCTCATATTCTCTCATCTTAATTTCATGATATGTGTGTAGGTGTGACTATTGTGACTGATATGATGGCCACACAGGGACAAATGACAAGAGAGTTTGTGGTCAGTAACTTGCATTGAAGAGCACCGGACACAACTGCCTTGCCAATGCAGGTGCCAAATCCTCAGGGCACAGCTTCACAGCTGAGCAAATTAGAATCAAATTCTTGGCCACAACCAGAACACAACCAGAACACCAGGACAATAGCAACCAAAGGGTCGTCTGAAAAACTCTCGCACTCTCTGAGCACTCAGCAGTCAAAGACCTTGATAGCTCGTGCCGCTAATTATGCACGAGATTCAAGCCCGAGTGCCATCCACCGAGCTTCTCCAAATTTCTCCAAATTTGGCTCACTTTGAATCGCTCCAGCTCTGGGTAGAAGACACGAAGGACGCGAGTTATTGGGGTCCGACAAACGGGACAGGCAAGACCTCGGTTTGCTATCTCTTGGTGTCTCTGGATACCATCGATATCCACTGACTTTTCTTGCATGGGCACTGTTGCAGGGCGAATGCAAACAATGAATGTGAGATTGTCTGAGACACAGACCACGTGACTGGACCTGGCATGAACACCTGTAGCACATTGCCTGACAAACAGATCATGATCTTGAGTTCGTGCTGTGGAATCCTAGTTGAGAAGCATCGACAAATAATCCACTTTCGTCCAACGTGAAAGATCGCTTGAACACCCTGTCTGCTTTTGGACGTGAAGTTGTCACGAATCTGCAGTACCGTATGCAGCATTTTCTGATTTGTGGGGAGAGTCATGTTGCATCTAGGAGATCCTAGGAGGCAACTGAAGTCCGTGCCTTGTGTCCACATGGAACCAGTGCTGCGTCTTTGCGTTCGGACACGCAAACGCAACACATATCCTGGTGCGGTACAAGAAGCAGCTCAAGTCGCTTTTGTTTCAAAGTTTGATGATGCCATAAGAATCCATAAGAATTACAATTAAGATATCTCGTGAATCCTCATGATAGCTCAATTCCAAAATCTCACTCAACTGCCAGTCCTGCCCCCGCGCAAGTTCTGCTTGCGTCTCCAACTCTTCGCTGCTGATTGAGCTGTCCTGCCGAGAACTTTAAACGCTGGGGGCCTTTGGGGATGGCTAGAGCCTTTTGAACATCAATTGAATAAATTACACTCCTTCTAGAACCTGGTGTAGCTGTGTGTAGCTATGGATAAAAAAGCGAAAGCTCAAAGCTCTCTCCACTAGCCATCACTATCATCACTAGCCTAAGCAGGTTCAACATGGTTCAAACACTTTGTTCCTGAAACACAACTAATTAGCTAGATTGGTGAAATTGTGAGCGCAAAGCAAGTGCAGAATATTATATAAAGCAATAAAGCAACCGTTGCCCCTGACAACCTCGTTCATTTGTCGCAAGTCGTGCATTGTGATGCCCAAAAACACACTGGTCGCAGCTAGGCCTTGCAGGAAAGGCTTGAACTGCAGCAGTTTCACAAGATGATGAATCAAATGTCCTGTTGGAGTGAACACCCAACCCCAAATATCTGTTCTTGAGTGCTAGGCCCAGCAATGTGAAATAAGGCAAAACAAGTGCCAGAAGCAACCTCGGCGAAACAATGCGCAATCCAAATTCAAATTGGGCACAGAAGCAATTGTCGCAACAAATCCAAAGCCAGGATGTGAAGGGAAGGCTTAAACAGCTCAAGTTCTACTCTCTTTGGGTGCAAAAGCTCTTCACCATGCATGAACATTTGCCAAAGCTTTCCGGTTTCAATTGAAAACTAGCCTGGACACTGAGGATTGAACAACCAAACAGGCGGCATCGTTGCGGTGCTGTCAAGAGTCCCTGGCGTGCACTTCAGTTGCGGCATTTCCTTTGTGGCACGGTAGCACCAGCACCAGCCTGCAAAAGTCTCTATGACGAAGTTCACACCTCAAAGTTTTTATATCATTGGAAATCATTGGGGATCCGGGGATCAGATTGAACGCCTGCGCAAATATGAACAACATATCTGCATCGTGACTGCCATTCTCGATGTCACACAAGGTACCATTCGCCATCACACGCTTCAGGGATCAGCTGAGGCAAACGCAAACGGCTGCCGCTATCGAGGTTGAGAGCAGCGTGTGCACTACGGTCTCGATCTGCGCAGGACGACGCAGTGCAAGAGATGTGAAGTCTCCGCGTGGTCAGCGAGGCTTTGTGATTGCACGTGCTTGCATTCATTGCATTCACTGCATTCATTGCATTCGACCTGACTAAGAACTAAAGCGCCGTGATATCCCAGGGTGGCAAGCCTCAAGGCCAACATGGGATAACATGGGCGAACAAATGCTGCAGATCAACACTTACGACGCTTCAGGAGCTTCGGGAGAGCCAAGAAACAGAAGTAAGCATGAGCTCACACACGGCACCAAGGGACTGCGTCGAACATCAAATCCTACAAAGGACCTGGGGCTGTCAAAACCGATCACTCAACCCGTGGAAGACAGTCTGTGAAAATTGACACTCTGTAGACTCGGCGCTGACAAAAAACCAACGCACTAAAATCGTACTAAGAGAAGGGCACGGCAGCAACAACAATCCTGAGCGCAGTGTCAGAAGCAAGAAGATTACTTTGGATACCTTTGGATACTGTATAGGAGTCGTTTTCCTGACACTTGCGCTATAATATGTGTACAGCGCAATACCCTATATATATACGCTAGTCAAAGGCTTTTCTACTTGGCTTTAAAGTTGACCTTGAAGCATGTGAGGATTTGTAAGGAATGACAGGAATGTCATTAAACTCTCGAAAGAAATTTGAAACTCGCGGCGCTCATCAACACAGCAGTCTCTGCGGCCACGAAGCTCTATTCCTGCTGTCCACAGAACACGCTCTCGGCACACCAGAACCTGTACGGAGCCATTTCAACATGTCAAAGTCATCGGCTCGTTCGATTCGTTCGTACAACAGACTGCCTCCTCACAGGCTTTCTGCATGTCGTCTGGATGCCTCTGCCACGGTATCGTCTAAGCTGAGAGTCCAAGAAAACACTGAGTGCCCAGGGGCCCAGCGTAGAGTCGTTCAAAATGGCAGCGAACTCTGGTCTGATTCGATGCAAACCTGAGAAACTCTGATGGCAAAACAATGAATTGGTCGGTGCGTTGTGCTGGCAGTGAAACGTGAAGCTCCGATGGCTGGATTGCTGCATGTGTAGTGCTATCATTCAATGGAAACATTTGTCTCGAATTGTCTCGACCTGTTTATGAGCAAGTGCAATGCAGGCTAGACACAGCTGAATTTCCTGGCGAAAGTTGCATCATTCGTAGACAAGTAGGAGGTAGATCGATGTACAAACTAAAACAAGCTAAATATGTTAAATCGGATGAGCAATCGGAGTATCTGATGTATCTGCAAAAGTGCAGTCCTTCTCAACTTTGCACGCATCTTGGTGCTCCTTGGCCAAGCTGCAACACGTTGCCTTTCTTTGAGGCTTCGCGGCGTCAGAGCTGGAGCCAAAGAGCCAACCACAGAACTGGAATCATCCTGCAAAATTACCAGGAGCAAAAGAAGCAACTAGATCCAACTAGAGTTTTTGATTGCAAAAAGAACATTAAACAAATTATGAATATCAGCAATGCCTAAGAACGGTGCGTGTGTATATGTATTTTTTATTATTTTTTTATTGATCCATTCTATATAAACTATAAACGCAAATACAAATGGTATGCACACACGTGAGTAATCAGAAGCATGATCCAGATCCTGAATTTTCAGTGTGTGGAGTGGAACGATGATGAGTAGAGACTTGGACCGAATGTTTGGAACATGACATTTCCACATATTTCAACTGTAGAGTCACTGTAGAGCACATCGCTGTGTATAAATGCGTGTCGACTTGCAGTGCCGACTTACATGTAGATGCGTTTGTGCAAACATATGCGGACATGACCATATGATACCATATGTACTTTGACATATCATCTCCATGTATAGACATGCAAAGACAGACATGGATATAATCGACATTACATGCAAACGAACAAGAGGTAAACAAGGCAAACATGCACATTGTAAGGCTTTGTAAAGCTGTCAAGTAAAGCGGGTGCCTGCCAGCCGACTCGATTCCAGCGGCAGATTTTATCAGAGCAACTGTAGCACACTGTGCGACTTTCAGGCCTGCAAAGTATCTGCAACGCATCTGGATTTCGAAGTGAAGCAAAAGGATAAGAGCGAAAATGAGCTTTCATACAACCATCAGTCATGCCAATGTTTCCTGTGTGTGCTTTATATGCTTTATTTATCTGGTTGTCTGATGGTTGTATGTTCCTGCCGTGCAAAGTCATCGTTAGTAAGTTATTCACTTTTAATGAGCGGCTGGAAGCCTTGCGGTCTACAAACTATGCCCAGTGTGCCCAGTGTGCCCAGTTTTGTTCCAGGCAAAGGCCTTCGTACTTTATATTCTCTCAGGTTTCTGCTTCAAGGCATGCAGATGGGGACCAGGTCAGTTTTGGAAAATGTTGGAAAGGTGTTGGGAGTAGGCGGGAACCTTTACTGGGGGATAAGTATGGCATATTATGAAATGACTTCACTGACACTGTACCAGACTGTACCAGACTGTACCCTAAAATGGGGTTTTGTCTCGGGATCTTGGACTGTTAAAGCTGCAATGGTATTCAAGACATTTCAAGACGCCGCTCGAACCACGACAAAAATTATACTTTGGTTGCCCGACAAAACACGGACCAAAAAAAAGTGCAATTTTGAGCGGAAATGATTTCAGTAAATCAAAGATGACATGGAACGAATGTGCAAATCAATGAATTGGAGATACAGATGTCCATTTGGCGTGCAAGTGCCAATCATCCTGCACACGCCCAAACTGTCCATTTGCAAAAACCTTTCGACGCGCAATCCATCCCGCGGACCACAAACCATTCTGCGGACGCCCGCAATGTTCATTCACAACCATATATCGCATCCACAACCATAGAAAACAATTCCTTTTTTAGGATGTGGTTTACATTCGAATCATTTCGCCACCGAATCCAAATCGGCTGCGAAAATCATTGAAACTGCCGAAATCGAACCACGGCAAACCAGTAATATTTGTCGGATGCTACTATTGTAGTTTTGTTGGTCAATGAATGTTATTTTGTTGTTGGTATATCTTAATTTGTCGGAAGTAAAGCCCTATACCATGGTAAGTCACGGTATTCTTATTCGTGTCGTTGCTTTCTTCCTTGTTCGCCTCTGTGTCCTTCTCCTAGCTGTTGAAAGAAACTTGAGGGTCATGCCTTGCCATTGCCTTGCTTAGACTTGTTGATTTGGGTCCCGAATCATCCCTAGGATGGCCTATAGATGCCTATAGCATCCTGTCAGCACCGTACAGGGCATTTGTGACCATGTGTGATTGACTTGGATCATCTTGCATCATCTGCGATAATGTACTCTGCTCGCTTCAAATATGTTCGATATTTTTCGATGCTGACGTTTTTGTCCATGTTCGTCTGACCTTTTTCATTTGCTTGCTGTTCTAGGCAATCGCACAACACACTCCCGAAGCCAGAGGCACAATACGTGCGGTTGCTGTTGTTCTTCCTAAGAGGATTTACTATATTTACTGTTGGCCAGGGCCAGCTTGCTCTGCACGTTGTACCTTTTTTTTCTCGCAAGGCTGCATTGACATCGTTGCAGTATGTTGCAGTAGCGGAGCTTTTATCACACTTCTGGTTTCCTCAAGCTTCATACCCTGGCACGTCGCGAATGTTTGAAACACGGGATAGGTCCTTGTGTCACTTCTCCCGGACTTGTAGCGAAGAATGCCATGTTGGTGAAAGTCCTTTCCTTCTGCCTGGCCAAGCAGTTGGCGGTGTTGCACTGTTTCACTCATGTGCTCAAATGACCCCAAGCCCAGAACAAGATGTGTCAGAAGCCTTAGGATCGTTTGGCATTCCACGAGATGGCTTTGCGCCAGTCCTGAAGACAACTTGACGCACATGGCGAAGATGATTCAAAATGTGGCAGCATCGTTCCTGTTGCGATCATTCAGAGGGGCGGCTTCCTTTTCCTTGCAGACAGAACGAGACGGCTGAGTGTCACAGTCTTCAGAGTCTCTCAGAGGTGCATTGAAGTGCACTTTCATCGCCGCATCGCCTTTCTGCTGTTCCTTTGTCTTTGTCTACTTTCATTCGTTTCATCTACTTTCACTCTCTGGTGCTTTGGGACCGTTGGCCAAAGTCTGACTGTGAATTGTGCAGAACAGCGCCTCCGTCATCTTCCTGGCCAAAGTCCCTTCCTTGCTCTGTAAGGGCACCAACGTCTGAGCGCAGTCCAGCATTCAGAAAACTAGCAGAAAACCAAGCAGAACATCCAAGTGAATTCTGCTTGAGCTGACAGGGTGAGGCACTTTTTCAAAGGTGTTCACAGCTTTGCTTGTCCATCTCCTGACGTTCTAGGATCTGAGGCTAAGGTGCTTGCACATTCTCCGCAGGGTAGTGCGCTGACCTCATTTGTTCACCGTTGGAGAGTTGAAACTTCTTTTGGACCACAGAAAGACTTCTAGAAAGAGAAAACACAAAGGCATGTGTTTGCTTTTGATCGGACTTTTTGGAGAAGCACGAAGGCTCTCACATCATACCAAAAGATAGAAACCAACTTACAGAACTCCAGCAGGAACTCAGCTGGAGATCCCAACAGTACTGGTATCTCAGCATCTCAAACTGATTGCAGTCGAAGCCATAAGGTACCACACCGTCATGCATACCCTCAATGCTCTTATGGGTACATGCTTGTTGTTCAAGCTGGTGGTTGTGGTGCTTTCGAAGCTTCAGAAATGCAGGACCATCGCAGTACACTGCGTTCCAAGAAGTTTTGGAAGGTTTTCGGCATCCGTGGGGTAGTGGGGGCTTGAAGTTGTGAGACCTGAGACGGATTGTAGCCTCCACGGTGAGGTCGGAGAAAGAGGTCAGGGAAGATCTCATAGCCACAGGTAAAAGCCATCCCAAAATTGTTAAAGAATGCTGGATGTGGGTTCCTGATGGTTCCTGAACATCAAGTGCTTCACTGGTGATGCACGCACTGCTGTCTTTTCTCTCCACCCAGGTCACCAGCTACTCGAGTCTTTGGCACACTCTCGGAAGCAAGATATTCGTCGGGCATTTTTAACATCTTTTAACAATCTCCTTTCATAGCTTTCATGCCAAACCCACCAGGCCCAAAAGTGCAGAAGCACATCTGCAACGTGCAAAGAGGATCCATGGTGATCCATGGTGATCCTAAGAAGAGCGCACCCTGTGCGTGACAATCGTGACACTTTCAGAGTCTTTCAGTGAAGTTTGCTCTCAACGGCAGTGCTTTCAGAGGCCCAGCTTGGATAGCTCGTGTTTGCACTACTCCCCTGTAAGCATGACTTTATTCCATGAATTGAGAAGGCACCAAGTTGGCACGCAAGGGACAGTTTCTGTCCATCAACAGAGCACCACTGATCCAAGCAAATTCCAGGTACAAATAGCACGCGAGACGGCAAAGCACACTACTACACAGAGTGGGGAACAGCCGCAAGCAACCGGCCCCTTTCCAGAAAAGAGAAGACGCACCAAAATGAATGGAAAGGTCAACAAAGATTAACGAAGAATCAAATAGAATCAAGCTAGGGTTCTTTACTTCTAATTTTGATGAAGAATTGTTGCTTCAGCTGCTTCCGGGCTCCCCTGGGCTCTGAGCGTAAAAGTGCAAATTGACATCGCTCCGGAGGGAAAACAGAAGCTCCTCGCGGGAACCGTAAACGGGATAGGGCAAAATATGGGATTAAGGAATATTAAGGAAGAGTCTTCCAGGTCATCGCAACTCACCTGAATACTTCTAGCATCTTCTAGCACATACAGTATCATGGTTTTGTATGGTTTTGTTATGTTTTGTTATGTTTTGTTGACCTCCAACAGTTGGCTAGTCGGAGAGTGCGCATTCCGGGGGTCCTCATAAAACATTGCAGTCTGTGGAAGCTTGACAGCTTGACATTGATTCCTACACAGCGACTACATTCGACTACGTCGATTTTGATGACTTTCAGCCGACTCTGTCCTCCCTGCGGACCATTTCAAGTATGCTTGATCTCCTCTGCTCCTAGGCCACAGTAAGATGAACATAACAAGATGAACGCAAGATGAATGTGTCAAAAGCATTCAAAAGCATTGTAAGCAGTTCTCGGAGTTCTTCGTCTCCTTCTGCCCATCATTGCTCACCTCATCAGGTCATGAAATGTTAATACGAAGAGAAAGATGGGGACAGGCAGAGACGTTGAATATCGTTGATGTTTGGACATAAGCCCGATGCATAAAGCATCTCACCCAGCAGGAAACGGTGAAAGGCTCGTCGGCATAAGACCTATTGAATGTCATTGAATGTTTCCCCAATCCTTCATGTCATTGTATCAATGGTATCAATGATTGTATCATATTGTATCATTGATATCTTGTATCACTCTGAACACACTGCGCATTTGCATTGTGTTAATGTGTCACAGATATCATAGAATGGGTCTATAAAGATCAGCGAACAGCCTCAGCATGGCAGTCATGCACGACCTGGAAAGGCAGCACAGAAGGATTTTCTAGTTGCACGAGTCTTTGTTGGAATAGAAGGACAAATAGCTGAAGTTGCAGAGACTCTGGAAACAATATGAACGCGGAGTAATAAACTGCAACCAAACTGATTACCCTTTGAGTACACTTTTTGAATCTTGTCACGTGCCTGTCCACAGCCAGCCACCATGGCTGCTACCCCAATACAGCGCGTGCCGGTGGCAAGGGCCTCTCAGCCAGTTTGACTCTTGGGAAACTCCCGCGAATGTCAAGCGAATGTCAAGTGAGGATAGTCTCAAGCGAATGAGGTGGATAGTCTCACCGAGTCTCACGTCAAACTAAGCTCCTCGCTAAGACCTCCAAGTCTCCATGTGTTTCAGCAACGATGCCTGCAAGCACTGTCCACGCTCGGCCTGAAGTACAGCCAGTTTGCTGCTTTTGCTTATCATTTTTCTTCTAAATGTAAAGCTTAAAATGCTTTTCAAAATGCTTCACGCAGTCTCAGTTTCACACAATGTTTCCCACAATGCTTCGCCATGACACATGTTCACACAACACAAACACCCACGACACCGACTGCGACACCCACTGCGACACCGACTGCGACACCGACTCCTACCGACTCCTACCTTGAGGCTTCGCACGACCGGGTAGACCATCATACTGGGAGAGCACAGCCTGGGACCGTCTGGTGCGTTGCAGTGGCTGATCGCTGCAATGGGTCCACTGCAACATGTTGGGATGTTGCAACGTTTGCAACGTTTGCAACGTTTGCAACTGTAGTTTCAAGCTAAACTGATTTGAATGGACCTATGTTCGGAAGACTCTGACAACACACAGCCAAGGAACTTTTGCAATGCGGTCATGCAGCCCATCTGTGTTCCTTGAGCAAGCATCAAGTAGCAAGCAGTTTCCGATGTCTTGGGCAGGATTGAGTTGTCTTGCAGGATGCAACAGGCTTGGCGGTCCTTGGCTCCTGCATGTCATACCGGGAAACTGACCCGACATGGCACTTTCACTCCCAGTCATAAGTCCAAAAATGGACAATTTGGTCCTTGATCTTGGAGTTTGTGACGTGTCATTGGAAACGGAACATGTGATGCTCCTGTGATGCTCCTGTGATGCTCCTGTGATGCTCTTTGATGCTTTTCTCAGCCTTTCTATTTGGAGCGGAACAAGCCAAAACTTGAAGACTACCTTTGCGCTTAACGGGATCGTGTTTTTCTGTGTGTGTGCGTGTGTGTTTGTGCGTGCGTGTGTGCACCTCACAAAATCAACCAGCAAAATAGTGAAAGAATATTCATGGTACATTTGAAAACCTTGACTGTACTTGAGCCAGCTGAAAAGGGCCACATTGCATCTGCAGTTGTCCCAGTAAAAATAGCTGGGAATTCAAGCCCAAACTAACTGGGTCTTGCGGCGCCTTGCGGCTTGCAGTGAGAAAGTCCCGAATTTTGGCACTCGTGAGGGACTTGAGCCCAAGCTGGAATGTTCCAACAACTCAAGAGGTCAAGTCGGTTATACTGGTCCTTTTTATATGCCCCACACAGTTGACATCCGTTGACTGCTTGCGATTTCAAGTGAGACAGTCATCTGGTTTTGGAAGCTGGTGCCAGTTCACAATCGCCATACCTGCAGAAAGACCAAAAACCCGAATCCACCTGGTTCCTGGAATCCTATTCCACAGACCTCCTATCAGACCTATCAAATTGAAACTTTCTGAAGATCTGACGGTTAAATCCTGTAGTACGAAGCGCACCCCTTCAGAATCACATAGTGTTGCCTTAAACTTGACCTCAGATTGACCTAAATAGATCGAAGATGATTGAAGAATTTCGCCAGTATTCTGTGGAACTTCGTAGATTCTCTAGCTAACTTCTGCAAAAGTTGTGGGCAGTAGCAACCCTTAGACTGCTCAAAGTGCTGCAGTAATCTGAAAACATCGCCGACCAGAACTCTTGCCGCACTTGCCATTCCTGCTCCAATATCTTCCCCCGCCTCCAGGGTCAGGTCCTGCTGCCAGGTTGCTAGACTGTCTGCCAGACTGAGGCAAGTGAAAACACAAAATCACTTGGAGTTGGGGTCTCAGCCAGAGGCTCCTCCTTCGGTTGAAAGTTAAAGGTCTTCACGTAGAGTCGTAAAGTGTGCTTTTCCTGCAAGCTGTAAGAAAATGCAAGATGAGACTACATGAGAATACTGCAGCAGCAATGCTGAGCTTCTCCTGAAAGACATCTTGGACCAACAGCTTTCGGAACAAATCGCCTTAAAATCACCAGTGGGCAGTCTCCATACACACGGAGCCGGTGGTGGTCACAAATTGATCAGCATTCTAAAAACTATGACTGGACAAGGACTACGACGATGACAGCAAAGATGACAATGAGGATGATTGTGATGAGGCAGGATAAAGTTGCAGTGTTATGACAATGTCGATCAATCTACAGAAAGTCAACCCTGAACAATTTTGGTAGCCGCGCCCATGCCATGACAATAAATTTCTAACACGGCTATGGCTATGGACCCTGGCCCTGACCCTTCCTGAAGCTCTCAAACGCCCTGCATGTAGCTTTTGCAAACTGAGGGGTTCTCGGAGTTCTCGTCAAGAATTTCAAGAATCCTAAATTGCTCCTCTATGGAAGCTGATAGATGCTGATAGCCCACCTTGGCTGTTTGAGCCTCTTCAAAATGCGAGATTTGCGAAGAATTGCTGCCAAGCACAGTTGGCAACGCTAACAGGACTTCACGGAGAAAGGCGACCAAAAGCCATCACACATGAAATTAGCAATCTCTACATAGATTCACATAGATTTAGATTTACCATATTGTCCATGTACAGCCAGCAAACCCAAACTGCTCGTCTGCTTCCAGTCTCCCCTACTTTATTACGCTGCGGTGGTCTTGGGCTCTGCACCATTCAGCAACTCCCTGCCCCACAGCGAAGTGGCACCTGCCAAAATCAAGGCAGTCAATGCAGGCAAATCATTCATGATGGAAAGATATGGAAAGACTTGTGGAAAGATATGGAAAGACTTATGGAAAGACTTATGGAAAGATATGGAAAGCATCCAAACTGCTTTTTGCCGATTGAAATTGCACCTTTGTATTTCAGTAAACATAAAGATGGGCAGTGACACAGCTCCAACAGTAGAGCGCAGTGACAAACATCCTAGCTCTAGCTTCAAAAATCAAGCAGGCGTCCGATACAGCTGTGGTGTTGACTTGGGGCGGATCTCACTTGAACATTCAGAAAAAGAAACGGCAATCTGCAAGGAAGCAAAAGTTCTGTGCCTTCGCTCGACAGTAGGCCGCCCTGCATCGCCAAACAGTCTTGACTGACGTTGCTCAGAGCTTCTGCAGCTTCAGCGTGCAGTTCTCAAACCAGCTCTGTCCCAGGACTTTCTCGTTGATCCAAGCCTCCTCATTTGTCAGGGATTGAACTCTTTCAAAGAGGTAAAGGTGTGCATGTGTGTATATATGTCCGTATCTGTATACATTTATAATATTTCATAATCATACAGATCATAAATGCATAAATTCTCTAATTAGTTTGCTAATTATTCGACTCTGCCATGTGTCCTGATGCTTTTGGCATCGCAAGTGATTGCGATTGCAGGTATGCATTCTTCATGGCGCTAGCATCGATTTACGAGTTGAAGCTCTCACGTGTATATCGCTGCACCCGTGAATTATGTGAATTCCTGCAACAACTTATGCGAAGCCCCATGCCGCAGGGCACCGCAGCATTTGCCATATCTGAAACACATCCGAAACTTGAATAAAAAATAAGAAAACAAATAAGAAAAGACAACCCTTTCCATCATCATATCCAGCTTTCCACAGGATTGAGAGCGGGAAGAAGACAAAATGCCAAAAAAAATAACAAGATTGAAACCACGAACCCGAATTGAAAAAACTGGTAAGATCGACTGAAGCATCCACAAAGGAAAATACAGTGGTTTGCATTATCCCTCGCCTTGCAGTTTCTCGGAACATTCTCACACTTCACTTCAACAACACTGTCGTGGAACACACTCTAGCAACACTCTTATCCAACACGCTTTTGCAACACTCTAGGTATTTAGTACGATTCAAAATCGATGCAAAAATCCAAATTCTTAACTCTGATTGAACTGGTGCACAGTTGGAGTGTGAAGCCATGCGGAATGTTGATTGCAAAGGTCAAGAGAAACAGGGATGGTCTTTCGAAACGACCTCCTCAAAACATGTGCTTGTTTTAGCAACTGGCTTACAACAATTATGCTTTAAAATGCTTTAAAGATTCTTGAAAGTTTAAAGCATCACATGGCGAGAGCCACCAAAAGGCCACCAAAACATCCAAAACAATTTGATGGTTTTGATGCTGATGTTGCCAGAATTTGCCAGAGCTCCAACTCGGCAGCTGTCGGACGTCTCCAAGAAGCATCGAAGCCATCTGCCTTGCCTGCAGGCAGAACCTCGACAGCTGCCAGGTTTCGATTCAGCAGCTCACTTCGCTCACTTCAGCATCTTCAGCTAATTACTTTGGTGATCTTTGGTGGAACAATCTTTGCTTAAGATTGCTTAACCGGCTTAACCCTTTTTCAGCTGCATTTCCTGGAGCTCCATGAATCCCATGAAGCAAAATGATCAAAATGTCTGAAATGAGGTTCTGGGGTTCAGACTGCGTTCGGCGTTGGTGAAGTTCAAGACGTCTGCTGCCCCGGTGACGAACCAAGGATGGTGCCTGGGGTTGAGGATCTGGGGTCAAGGACACTGCAATTACACTCTTGGCTGCTGTCTCAGGCTGTCTCACATTGGGTGATTCCTAGAGTCCTCGATGTCTGTCTTGTAGGTTTCTCATGGAGAAACTGCAATCTGCAATATGGACATCTGCTATGTAATTACTTGGCGCCACGTGCTCGTAACATCTCGCAACCAAAGGTAAACAGGAGCTGTGCACCTCTATAATACCATACATCTACCTGGAACGAACCAATTCACAGAAATTCTTTTCTTGCACGTGCAAAGGAAAAGTCCAGGTTTGGAACCAAAAATTGCAGGGCAAGGTGCTTTCAAATGTCCGCAAAGTTTATTTCCTCTTGAACCTGTCGGTCGCGACAGTCGCCCCAGTCGCCAACAAACGCACTGTTGCAATTGGGTGCGCTGTCGTGGTTTCCAAAATGTCCCGCCTTGGACAGGTCCACGTCAGAGTCACCGGAGTCTTCCTGTTCCACATTTTGGATTGTCAGAACATGTCAGAACATGTCAGAACATATTGACATAGACCATCTCCGAAACAGCAACTTGGAGTGGTCCGAATAATACCGAATATGTCAAGCAAAAAAATAACAAAAAACTTACTTGAGCCTTGTCATCCTTGTCGGGGCGATCCTAAGCTGAGCCAGAGTAAAGCCCAGTCTGTCCAAAAAGTCTGAAGCCATTGTGGCAAAAACTGAGGGCCATGCTTTTCCCCTTTCTGGAGACCTTGTTCAGACTAGCAATGCAAAATGATTCAAAAGCATCTCCAAGAAATGTCGCTAGATGCGGGCCATGATGCGGGTAGTTTGGAAATAAATCAAATGAAATCAAAAGAGTGCAAGCGGATGCACATGTAATGTACCCGTGTTGCTTTTCATCAATTGTGATCTCTGCTCTATATCAGCACTTTGCATTCGTGCGGTTACTTTTTTGCGGTTGTCTTCACCCTCTCTCTCTCTCTCTCTCTCCCATACTTAAACGAATGACATCAAATGACATTGGATGACAGTTCTGACTGCGGGTTAAGCTGCCGTTTGGCATCTGGCTGAACTGGCCTGGGCTGAATCAGGCTTTGCATGGAAGCAAGGTAGCAGAAGGTGCCCGAGGAGTGAGGCAAAGTGCACACAAAATTGAGAAAGGCTCGTACTTCCCGACAGCATCCCACTTAGTTGACGAATGTGCCTTCACTGACTATAATATGTTGAAATGGTGCATCCGTTTTCTCGGTTTGGTTCCTGAGCCTGCAACTTTCCAGACAATGCTTGGGTGCCCCTGTCGCCTCCATGACTGTTCAAGTCGCACTCTCCCCACTTGTCACAGCTTTTCACAATTTGTCACATCAATGGGCCCTGGATGGCCTTCATCTCGCTTCCACCTGGTTTCCACAGTCAACGGCCGCTTCCATTTCTGGATGAGCATCTTGCTGAAATTCTATTGCATCTATTGCCATTGATGGCTCATTGGAAACGAATCTGCAATTTCCAATTGTTTGATCAGTTTGATCAATTGTTTCTTCTAACTCGCATCCCCAGCCTTCCTTCGGATCTTGGCGACCTGCACCACACACGTCCACATGGAGCATTCCTTTAGACATCTTTTGACATTTTTGCTTGTCAAAACTCCAAGCCCCAATCTCCATCCACGCATTAAATAGCATTAGGACCTTGATGTCTGACTTCATTGAGTTTGTACATGTTTGTACTCTCTTGAAAAGCTGAGGACAGGTTCATCAAACATCTTAGCTGTGCTCCTCTTGGTGTTCCAAGCATGTTCACAGGTGATTCTCTAGTTTCCAGAGCTTGTGATCCCAGCTGGGCTTGTGCTCTTGGAAGCCATTTATGGCATAACTGCCCAAGCCCTGTCCCATCTCGTCCCTTCTAGTTTTAAGCGCAATAATTGCACTATCTTTTGAGCAGGTCCAGCAAGCAGTTCTTGCATTGTGCAAGATGTCTTTCAACAATGCATAGCATAGTGTACATAAAGTTTACATAACTTATGCAAGAAGTTTAAGTATCTTGCCAACGTTTACCGTTGCGAAACCAGAAAGTTTGGTCAATCAAGGTTGGTATCTTCAACAGCGACCCCATCAGACCCTACTACACGTCAACAACATCAGCCCTCCCTATTGGCCTTGACGGCGCATCCTCACTTGATGACTTGCCTGCAAGACAGTCTTATTGACTTCCTGTGAGAAATTGTGAGAACATGACCAACCACTCATCAAAAGGTGGATCTATCATGACCACAGTTTCAATGAGCAAATCACACGACTGCTCTCTCGAAGGTGCATAGAAAAAAGAATGCGACTGCTTGGTGGTTGCATTCCATCTCGCAAGGCAAAGCGAAGGGTCAAACTGGGTTCTGGACTCTTCTTGCCCTGTTTGCACACAACTTCACAGCGTGGGGCTTCAACAAAGTGCAAGAGTGTCACGAAGTCAAGCAAATCTCACAGGCTGGAGGAGTATGGAAGAATATTCCAAGCACAATTTTGGAACCCATGACATTTTCAAACTAAGCTGCAAAACAGAGCAAATACCTTCAAGAATGGTGCCTTGTCTTTGGCCCGAGAACGTTCTCTACCTTGCAAATATTTGAAAGATTTTGAAAGTATGGGGTAGCAGGTGCTGGGATTTGCACTACAGCAAACCGAACAAATAAGGGATAGGTGCATTGGGCAGTTGATAATGTGCAGCTCATTTTGAAATGGACACACCAAAAAACGAACCAGTTCATCCCATCACCTACGCCCAGGGTGAGTTCAAAGCAGCCTCGCGATTTGTAGGACTTTGACCTGCCCCGCATCACCAGGCATGATCACTTCAGCTATGGCAGCTATGACAGCATGGCACTGTAGCAATATATAGCAATACATTGAAGTGCAATCTGCACTGATGCTCCGGAAATCGAAAATCAAGAAGCTTAGGTCCTTGGACAGTGCATCACATGGGTCTGCTGGACGGTACTCGGTTTCACCCTCTTGAAGAGGGCGGTCGAAGAGCAGAACGACAGGTCATTTTTCGAATGCCTTCCAACTCGGTTCCAACTCGTGCCAACTACAAGGATGCCATTTTTATGGCATTGCCATCCCCAATCTGTTGCGAAAATCCATAGAGTTTTGCGAGACAATTCCAGGCCATCAAAACGTCACAAGCCTGACTTTACGCTCGTGAGCACAGCCCACGAGAAGGGTCGTTGGCTCTGGTCCTGCTACACTTTGTTCAATTGATAGATAAAATAATGCATATACTCAGTCACACACATGTATATAAAAATATTGTATATACAGTTGTACAGTTGTCATGTTACATACAATTCTTTCAGCCTAGGGCCGAGGGTGACGAAAAGTTGGAAGTTGTGCCAGAAAGGATTGATGAGATCACTGAGATCACTCATTCTGAACAGCCATGACCCTCACAGCATGCTTTGGTGGCCAGATGTGGCCAGAGAGCCAATCTGGCATAGATCGGCAGATCGGCACCCAGCGAATTTGCACCCAGTACAGGTGTTCTACCTTCTAGGCAAGAGTCGTCTAGTCTACTTTCTACAGGGTAGGATCATCTCCTGCATTTGGAGCGGTTCCTTTCAGTGGGTGTTCAGCCAATAACTGCATCCAAGGAATCCAAGGAATCCAAGGAATCCAAGGAATCCAAGGAATCCAAGGGCCAAACTGTACAAAGTCATCCTATCAACCTATCTTGTCATATCTTGTCCTATCTGGTTCTGCCTGCTGACATCCCACACATCTCCCCTGGTCCTGGCAGGGCCCGGATAGAGAGAATTCAACCATGATGCCCGGCAATGCCCCATTGAATCTTGACATGATTTACTGTACGCCTGTACGCAGATTGAACTTGGCTCAGAAGAGATGGGCAAATAATTGCAAAGTTTGTAATGCGTAGTCAAACTGTCAAGCTCATCACTACGTCACTACGTGGGAGGTGAACATCTCGTTATGGTTGATTCACTTCATAGTGTTCACCAAGGTACAAGGGTTTTGACCGAGAGCCACATGCTTTTTGAACAGATCGTTCCGAGCCAAGGGAACATACTTCACACAAGAAAACTCACTGGCATCTAGTCGATGCGTGAGCAAGATAACCTCAATCAGTCGGATCCTCTGGCCACATGAGGCAAATGGAATCTAATTTAGATATTATTTAGTGCATTGGCCCTGCGGCGGTTTCTGAAGCACCTTGAATCTTGCGAATGGTTTGGCTTTTTGAACTTGTCATCTGATAATGGTATGGAATTGCTATGGATAGTAGACAGTAGTGGCAACTGATGAGTCTGCAGAGTCGATGTTCATGCAAACCCAGCAGCCGGAACACAAGATTTCGTCATGAGGCAGGCCTCGCAAAAGCCAAGGTGTTCGGTCATGTGAGGCAAAGCGATGTCAGCGCCAATTTGAAACAGGTGTTGGACCTGTTTCTCTACACAACCGCAGGAGACTGCAGGGGGACAAGTGGAACTGAACTTCCAAGTCTTCCAAGTCTTCCAAGTCTTCCAGGCCTCAACCCTCTGCCCTCTTCTGCATCATGAGCAAGCGGCGCCTCGTGACAAGTCATCGATGTCTAGCGGCTTACATGATTCACATCTGAAGCAACATGTTCCGTGAAAGACCGAGAGATAAAAGCCTGAAATCTCTTGGGATCAAAACAAATCAGCCCAAGAAACAGTAGCATATTGAGGGTGAAGCACAGCGAGCTTTACTGAATCAGATCCTTCTTGACCCTGTCTCTTGTAGCCAAAGTATCTTAAGCTTCCAACCCTTCAGTAGCTTTCTTGCGCCCAACCTTTCGCCAAATTGAACATGTTCATGTGCTCAGCTCAATCAATTGGCCTGGAAGACTTTCTGAAATGGCAAACGATGCAAAGGTCAAGCGCAGGAAAGAATGCAAAAGGAGGATCCAAAGACAGGCCCTAGGCCCCGCTAGACCCTGGCCCCTTAGGCACCTCCAAAGCCTGCAACTGTTCTTCCATTGCATGGCCCTGCGAGAAAAAAATATCTTGCCGAAAAATTACACCAAAAAAAAATCCGCCCACACCGCTTTGGCGGTGAAGGCGTGCTTATTGGGGGGCAACAGCAACACTAAATGCTCAATGACATTTGTTAATATAGCAGTCGCTATATCAGCTTTAGCTGGGGGGG
>Ga0126342_10006105_pt1 | contig 21288 bp, 20 predicted proteins | sample Cyp1metagenome_FD_92528 | JGI IMG/M metagenome (GOLD analysis project Ga0126342, IMG submission 92528) | Coral microbial communities from Lord Howe Island, Old Settlement Bay, Australia - Cyphastrea 1 metagenome | ecosystem: Host-associated > Invertebrates > Cnidaria > Coral ...
CAGGGAACACTGGGCGTGGATGGTCGTGGTTGAGGTCCGGCAGAGAACACTGTGGATCGCGGGTCGCAGTTGGACGAGGACGACGAGGACGACGAGGACGACGAGGACGACGAGGACGACGAGAGGACGACAAGGATGACGAGGAGGACGAGGAGGAGAGGAGGAGGAGAGGAGGACGAGGCAGGAGGAGGAGGAGAAGGAGGAGGAGGCAACTGACATAAAATCTAACAACCCTCACCTGGCAGGTGGGGAAAAAGAAACACTAATTTCTTCATGAGGCCGTTTTTTTTTTAATTTTCAAGAAACGCTTGAAACATCAACCCCCCCCTTTTTTCAGGGCACCAACAATGGGGATGTCGATGCGCAAAAGGGAGCCGCGAGTGCCATCGAAGTCGGGAAATGCGAATTTCCACTTTTTATCCGACTTGCGTTTCCTCGGCGAACCATGGCGGACCCAGGGTGTGTTTTTCGGAAAAAAAATGACCACTGGCTTTTTGTATATGTGCCAAGTATGTATTATATGTGATAACACATATTTACGGGTATATATATATGGGAGTTCACCAGTATAATTATATATATATATATATATATTATGTATATATATAATTATATATTACCAGTGTTATTATTATTATTGTATATGTACATGCTATGTGGGTCTTACATATGGGTTTTAAGCTTTCATCTGGTGTTCTTTTTGTTGATCTCTGGCTTCGTTTATGGGAAAAAAACAACAAACCTTTGACCAAAAGAGCCGACCATGAGTCAATCAGGGACCCTTCTGTTACTGAAATGGTTTTAAAGAACCTCGTTCATCTTATATAATTGGGTGTTCATCGCCCCCCAAAAAAATGGCAAAACATAGCTATTATCCCCACGTGTTGTCATCCCTACTGGTTAGTTGAGAAACGGGATTCGCGATGGGTCCATAATCCCAAAACCAGGTAGCTTCATCCCCTAGCATAACTAATTAAGCATCAATCTTCAACCAACATGAATAAAAATTCCATCCCCTGTACAAAAAAAAACACGCTTACAACTTAAGTCCAAGCCAAACAGATATATATATATATACACGAATCCTATCCCCGTCAAAAACCACGGCAGCCGTCATTTTTGCGTCAGCCAAAACGGCAATGTCAGCGAAGACTCCATCGATTGAAGATGGGTTTCATCTTGTCCATCCAGTCGGGTCGATGGTAGAGCACTCGGACTCCCATCCTCGGCCGAGGGGATGAAAAATGGCACCTCCAGTAATTACACATAGCAATTGAACATGCCCTATAAATGGAGTTGTTAAATGGGAAAATCAACTATAATTCTAAGAATAAATGGTGGATTGTCCATTGCCACGCTTGTTTTTTGCTGATATCAAGGAAGTTGCTCCCAGCCATTCACAAACATTCATGAAGCTGTTAGGGATACACACCCAGTCAAAGGAAGATGCGGAGCTGGGGAAGTTATCGCTACCTATGGGACTGCCAGATCCAAGTCTCAACATCTAGCAGCTGTGTGTAAACTAGGCCCCTATAGGGTGATATAATTTCTACCAATCTTCATAGATCTTACCAGTACATCAATATGTAAAAGTTTGCACCACTTAAGTTGATCATTTCCTAGGAAAAATATCGCAAAAAAACATTTTTTGTGAAAAAAAAACATATTTCTATGGTTTCCCCCAAAAAACCTGTGGCTCTTTCATGGTTTTTCATTGGTTTTCTTCCAAACCTCCTTGGTTTCGGCTCGGCTGACCATCCCCAGGCCCCCTTCCCCTGCGGAGCTTCTGTACCATCCCGTGAGCCAACTCGGACATGGGCGCTGCATCGGTCAGACAGACCGGGACCAAGGATTCAGGGCTGATGCTGGCGCTTCCTGGTCGATGTTGGGAGAATCTGAAGCCGTTGTTTCCACCCGTTGTTTCTTAAGGTCTTCAGAACATTTCAGAACTAGATGTGTTTTTGTTTCCATGTTGTTTCCGATAGTTACGATCTTGGTTTTCGAGCAAGGTGTAGCTTCATATATGTGGGAACTGAGGGATATAATGATTGTTGGGGGAATATAGACGATATCATGATGTAGAATAATAGTGTTACAATATATATATATATGTCCCCAAGACAGTCCGAATGATGCTCAAAAACCAGCCTTATTCAGCCTTGTAGAAGTGAAACATTGTTCAACCATCCTCAAATGGAGGTAAATATTTTCGCGGATTTGCCACATTCTATCCTCACTGCTGTGCTGATGATTGCTATGAACATGTCATTGTATAATATTGTATACATATCTGGTTGGTGGTTTCAACCCCTCTGAAAAATATTAGTCAGATTGGATGATCATCCCAACTATTGGGGAAAATAAAAAATGTTCCAAATCACCAACCAGAGATATATACACACATCGATCCTGTTTTCATGAACCTATCTGTGTAGATGCATGCTTTGGGCTCGGCACAGCATGTGTCTAAATCTCTTTTTTCGGCGACCGCAACACAAAGGCTTGGCCACGAAGGGTATGGATGATATGGGTCGAAATTGAAGTCCCCAAAGATCCCCAAAGATAGATGATCAACAGTAGCCAGTCCATGCTTCGCTCCTGAAAAAACCTGACTAGCTGTGCCGATGCTCGTAATTGTTCAACGATCAACTCAGTGATTTCAGGTTCATGTCCAGAAATCGTTGGGTTTCCATACCCGTGGTACCGTGGAGACTGTCTGATCTCCGCATGTTTCGTACGCGACTTTCGATCCGTCAATCCCGGTCAATCCCACGGATCATCCTGGCGACAGCACATTTTGTATCACTGAATCCCTGTCCCAAAAATGACTCCCACAAAAATACACCCAAGCCGAAGCCAGAAGCATCCAGAAGCTACTCAAATCCCAACAATATGCTTTAAAGATGAATGTTGAAATCCTGTGCTGTCCAGCCAAGCCGCTCACAGCTGCCAGAGTCATGTTCCAGGCGCTGCTGGTTTTTGCTCCCAAACTCAATGAGAACCTGCCGCAGTTGGGAAACGAAAAGGGAAGGGGAGGTTTGATTTTTATACAATCCACATCAATAAGAGATCGAAGCCGTCCATCAACTAGGAATTCATCAGGAAAACTGCGGATTGGAGGAAAAATGGTGCTTGAACGATTGAGAAAAGTGGATTGTTTCTGACTTAATTATTGAGGTACATGGGTTGATATGGCAATGACGTCAAACTAAGGATCTTCTGGTATAAATATGTTGGAGTGGTATGGCTGTATGCTGTTCAACGGTTGGGTACCACTGTTCTTCTCAACGAGCAAGTGCATACGTCGGATACGTATGTCTCAAAGAGACCACCATCCACATAGAATCGTCAAAGATTGGGAATATAGTGCAGCAAAATGAATGTTTCAACAATAAAAGGGCTACCCTCTGGTAAATTAACAGTTGGACCCTGGCAGTCATCGGGGTTGGAAGACTAGTTTCCATTAAAAATTGGTGATTTTCAGGGTCTATGTTTATTTACCAGAGGGTATATAGTAACACCTGCCAAAGATGGCTTCAACATGTTTCAACCAAGACACGTATACTTTCTAAGCAATAAGTATTGGGGATGGGATGAGACCAAAACCACCTATCTTTGGCAAGTCCTTGGATTGTTTCTCGTAAGTCATTGGCTAATTGTTTGGAGGGTTTATGAAATTGGGCGATTGCATGTTACTAACTAATATCATTATCATTCATATTCTCATATTATATCAAAACTGATATAGCTAACTATTTTTTTTATCATATTGTTCTTCTGAGTGTTCCCCGTTCTTCTCGCAAATCAGTCGGGGCCTTGTTTTGGTCCCGTTTTGAGCCATCCCCACATGGATTTTGGGGCTAGCCATGGATTGGAAACCTCCATCTCATCGGCCAAATGGATCCAAATGGATCATTTGTTCCTTTGGGGATAAAACATGAAGTACCTGAAGGATGTGTGCCAACCACACTTTCATACGCTTTCCCCCTTGCAGAACAGCAATCTCAAAATAGTCAAAATGCAGGGCACCGAAATTCCCGCAGTTTGGACACATAGTTTCCATCTATACAACTGGCCATGGATCACACGCCACATGGATCACCCTGCGTCAAAGGGACACCCATTTCAAGGGACTCCTCAACATGGGGACCTGCGCAGAGTGATGGCCAATCTTAGGCAGCAAACAAAACATGTGCTAAGTGTTTGTTGCTAGAATGTGCTGGGTAGTACATCTTGCCATGTTTGGCAACAAAAATTAAGGTAATCAAATCCCCCAATATCAAACACCAAATCCATCCAAATCCTCCAAATATGTGTAAATCCCCTGCTAGAAACATGGTGCCTGGGGGGTTGTTTGATATTAGGGGGAAGGGATTATAAAACATGAATGAACCACACATCCAAAGTTTGAGATCTGCTCCCAGATGATATATCTTGTTCGAGGATTAGAGGAACCAGTTTCAGGATTACAATGAGGTTACAGGTTTACGTCGTCTTCAGGGGCAGCTCAGAGAAGTAAAATATCGCAAAAATTAGTGGGTTCAAAGGTTTAAGTCGGGGCAACTCTAGTGTTTCGTGGCTAAATCATAACATCATACGATTGGATCCCAAATGATATCCATTTTGAGTTGGGCTCAGAATGGAAAGTCTACGACCCAAAACTTGGGAGGTCTTTTCGTCGTGGTCTCTACCATAGCTCCCAGTTCTGTGAAATCCCAGGGGGACCATCCCTGGAAGCAGCAAGATGATAGGGATGAGCCAAAAAACCCTCCAGTAATTTGATGTATGGCTAAGAAAAACACTTCGCTATGGTGATGGCCCACATCAACACAAACCGGGATTTACAAAAAAGAATAACATGGTGATTGTCCACTTCTCGAAAAATCTCACATTCGCAGAGGGTAATCCCTCTTGCCAATTAAATCATCTTAAATCCCCATGAAAGTCGATGCAAATCCCCATGTCTAACCCGCCACTTTTTTCCCATTAAATCATATTATATATATATATGAAAACCCCATTTGAGATGTTTACTTGGTGGTTCGTCCCACTTAGTGGTTTATAACCCCAGTTCAAAAAAAGTGGATTGACCTACTTATCCCACTTACAGCAAAAAAGTGGGGTTTTTTGCAAGCCACTAAGTGCGATGGGCCTCCAAGTAACCTCTCGGAATTTAACATAGCTATTGAACATGTCCATCGAACATGTTGATTTACCCTTTGGTTCTTTCACATAGCAAGGGGAAAATCATCACTGATTTTCCATAGCTACATCATCTATAAATGGACCATAGCTGCCATAGCTTGGTAGCCATTAAAAATGCTGGATCTTTCCATAGTTATGTAAACATATGTAAACGTTTACCAGAGGGTTTTCCCCCCACTTTTCCCACTCCACAAACTCCACCACGGCTGCCACGGCACCGCCGTTGACTTTTCAGGTCTCAGGATTCCATCCTCTTCCAGCATCGTGATGCGCCCATCCTGGGCGGGATGGGATATTCACCAACAATTGCTATTTGGAGCAACACGAGAAGAAATATATGATATACATTTACAGTACATCTTATATATATATATCATTGGTAAATACATTGATATAATTGGTACAATTGATATAATGTATAAGACATTTACATATACAGTGTTGATATGATATAGATTGATATAGTATACAGCCGGCAAGTAGTTTGGTCTATAGATTATATTAACATATATTAACATAATATATCCTGATATCATCATATATAACTTATATAACCAAGACAAATAGGCTTTGAACATATACACATTGTGATTTGAGCCACCGTGGGAATCACATGATTGATTACCCTGGTTCAGAAGTCCCATGGTCCACTTCCAGTCCCAAAGCCATCTTGCAATCACAAATCTGGGCAAATTAAAAATAATTCACTAACCCAAATCTGGGTATATATTTATCTGTTTATATAATATCTGTTGAAATTTGTCTCTATATTATATATATATGGTACATTATAATAATTCACTAACCCGAATTAAGGCCATTTTAGGATGATTCCACTTATTAACCATGATTCCAGTGAGGGAGAACAGTGAGGTCGTTATAATTTGCCCAGACAAATGATGGGATGTGATGTGGATTGCTATCTTGCAGTTGTATGGGGTTTGAGTTGTTGACCAATTTCAAAAAAAAATGCAGGTTTCCAAAATAACATCCAACCTTCACATATTGGTGAAACACACATTTCAACAAACAGCCACAGCTGTTTTGCTGTGCGTCAGGTGCCAAGGGCGTCTCACCTGGGACCTGCTGGGATGGTAGATGTTTACCAAAGGGCCCCACAGCCGTTTGAAAACACATACAGTAATACACATGGTAGATGTGTTATCTTGCCACTCTTGCCACTCTTGCCACTCTTGCCACATATTTCATATTTGGATAGTGTGGTTTGATGAACATGGGACCTCCCCCTCAGCAAGATTGCATCAGGTGACAATGATCATATCTGTTGGCTGCCCATATGAATCAAGCTTCAGGCTTTGATTCTTCGTGATGGGCTTTGAGAATGTCTGAGATCTAGGAATCTAGAAGGTTTGAAGATTGGTTGTACGCTTTGAGATTTGTCGGGATTCTCGGCTTCCTTTCTTCAGAACTAGGCTGTTCATTGCTTGATTTTTCAGAGGCCCCATTATACTGCTAATCTTAGATACCCCAAACCAAACAAATGTTTAGTTGGGATAAAAAAGAAATAAATAAAAAAAAAACAATTTGCATCAGGTTTTATATTTAATAAACCATCATTATCATTTAATAAACCATCATTAAAATAAATAGCCCAAAAAATCTCCATCAGGGTTCATCCAAAAAAAGGTACCCCCAAGTCCAATGTTGAATAAATCGTAGATTTCAATTTTCATTGGGTGGCATAACCCCTTTTCAGACAAACCCGTTGACCAAACCCATATGGTTGCTGGTCAAGAGTACCCATTAGAATACAAAACCATCCACTTTGCAGGGTCAAAAGTGGTTGATACTTTTGACTCAGCACCCTACCATATCGCGCTCGCACTGATTATCTATTTCCAAATATCCCACGATGTCTCGAACATATTAGCATCATATTCCCATGCAATATCACCATAAAATGGTTACTATTAATATATATATATAATATAATAGAATATAATATAATATAATATAATATAGTATAGTATAATATAATATAGTATAATATAATATAATATAGTATAATATAATATAAAATAATATAATATAATATAGTATAGTATAGTATAATATAATATAGTATAGTATAATATAATATAGTATAATATAATATAATATAATACAATATAATATAATATAATATAATATAATATATATATATATATGAGTTATAAGTGTTATATATGTGTGTATATAAATTATCCATTTTTTCTCCTATATATCCCCCTTTAACATTTCCAAAAATCCCTGGGATCCCCGTGGCATTTCCGAGGACGGCGTTTCCGCCAAGGCGTCGAAGTGAAAGGCCTCGAACTTCATCCGCTGCCGCGACAGCAGCACCAAGGACGAGAAAATGGACCGCGAAGGGCCCACAAACCTCGTTTCGGGCCAAGGCGCGAAAGGGCCACGATGTCCGAAACATGTGATGATTATACTGCATATATATATATATTATATATATGGGTAAATTATAATATTTCACTAACCCGAATTAAGGCCATTTGGGGATGATTCCCCTTATTAACCATGATTCCAGTGAGGGAGAACAGTGAGGTCGTTATAATTTATCCAGATATATATATATATATGAGATTATGAGATATGGCTGTATTATGATGGCCCATATAATAGTAGAGGTATGATTTTATCTTTTAACTATCCTATAGCTATATCTTATATGGGTCAATGATTTCCCAACTGCCCCATCTTCCAGCTGCCATGGCACATCCCGGCGCCTTCCGCGGTCATGAAATCCAGTGCTGCCCAAGTGGTCTCGTCGTGCTGTCCAGGATCCAACATGTCTTTGGTCACCACCTCGGCCGCGACGTGCCGGGCGCCGCGGAAAACGTGCAACCATAACAGTCATGGTTCATATGTGGGTTATGGTGAATCAATATATAGTGGTTAATATATGTGGATAATATAGCGATTAATATGATGCTTCACAATGGTTTTTTGAATGGTTGATACTTAATGGTGGTTAAAAATGGATAAAAATGGTTGATAATGGCCGATGATGGTGATTTTCATGGACATAACACCTTGCTGACAACCGTCATAAGGGGCCCATGTTTTTTTTGTCTCCACAAAAACTGGGTCACTGAATCCCCAAGTGGATTCACTCTTCTCACCCCAAAACTTTTCGATGGGGTCTTGTTAGGAAAAGGTAATGTAAAAAAGTCTGGGAAGATAATGATAAGATATGGGTCCATGACAATGATTGGGTATACTTGGAGGATCACACCAGCTAGTGACTATATGATGTAAAATACATGACTATTCGGTGTCTAAAAGTGGGAGATACTCCAAACTTCCGAACTCCCATGGGCGAAAAAAAAACTTCATGGTCCCCATTACAGTAAAATGATGATAAATTGCTGGCCCACTTCCACCATTTCCATGTTCAGACAAACCCACATTCATCCCATCCCTGTAATATTTCCGTAATATTCAACACCACGTTTCTATGATCCCAAACATGTGGTTTCATCACTTTTTTAATGAGCAAAAATAACAATAAACAAAATCTTATATCAGATTTCCATTATACGTACAAATTAATTATATGATATTCCCAGAAAATAATTTTTACATTTTCCCTATACATCTCACGTAATGTTTCCACGGTGACTGAGGGGGATGCCGAATCAGATGTGAATCATGGGGACCCCGGCCGTGAAGACTGTCTCCAACACTCCGCCCTGCATCCTGCCGTGGGCAACTTTTGATTTCATGGTGAATGGTGATGAAAAAAAAAGAAGCAACAAAAATGGGGATGTGAATGGGAAATACCCTCTGGTAAACTAAGAGTCTGCTATTGAAATCTATTGAGCATGGCCATAGACATCGTTATATGAAAAACTGGGTAGTTTAGAATTATATTAATTATATTCAGAATGTTTCCAAATTGTCCTAAACCATAAAGCCAATTTGAGATAGTTATCCCTTACCATCTTTGTGCTGAAGTCAGCCAGGTTTGACCAACATTTTTTGGGGTGAAGTGGGCCCCCCGACAAAAACTATGGTACCTTGGTACCATGGGATTTGATCTACCATCTGGTTATTTAACATAGCCATGGAAAATTACCATTTTTAATAGGTATATAAACCATCTATAAATGGGCCATCTATACCATGGCTATGTTAGTCATAACCAGATGGTATGTGAAAACCTTGGATGATGAAAATCCATGAAAATCCCCAGTTCCTTGACGACCCAACTGCCATGAACCAACAGAGCTCTGGGGGCTCCCAACCCGGCAGAGAAGTCCCAAGGATTCACGGCGAGTTACATCATGTTACATCCACAGCTTTCAGAGTTGATGAACCCGAACCCCCATGTTTCATCCATTTTTCTCATGGTTAAAATCCCCATTTGTCACATTTTGTTTCTAGGTAAAAAGATCCCCATGTCCCATGTCCTGCTTTGGTACTGCTTCACAGCATCCGCTGACGAGAAGGCGATATACAAGGGGAGTCCGGGCTGCACCCCCTCTGACAGCAAAATGTTGCCTCGGAGCTCGGATCCGAAAACTTGGATTTGTTTGCACGGAAATCAAACGTGAAATCAAGCAATGATATGATGACTTAATCAACACATCATGGAGTATCAATCAACAAAAGGTTTTAACAATATATATATATATATAATCTTAATATTATATATATATAATATTATATATATAATATTATATATATATATAATGTACCCTCTGATAATCTACTTCTGGCAATGGAGAGTAATGGAGAGTCCAAAAATACGTCAAAACCCCAGTTGGTTTCCCCGCCCACCAAGGTCCACTTTCTTGGTCCACTTTTCCGGTGGAGGAGTTGCCGAGATCAGGGCAATGCGCGGTGGAACAGGGATCATCTGGCAGTTTCAGCACAGCAAATTTGGGCTCCTGCTGCCAAAGCCCTTCAATCGCATTCGACAGCGCTTACCAAAAAAAAACAGGAGTCCACAGCATGGTGTACCTTATGAATAGAGAAATATGGATAGAGTTTGTGACTCAGTATGTTTCAGTTATTCGCCAGTTATGTTTCTGTTCATCTTTCAACAGAAGCGCTTTGTTTGCTCCCCACTTGCCACCAACTTGCCCTCGTTGGTGGCCAGCCAGGTGAGCCAAAATCTCATATATCTCATATTATCCCCATGAAAGTTGCCTTTTTTTTGGTGTCGATCCCGTACAGTAACAAGAGGAAAAACCATGAAAAACCACTATGTACCTCTGCGGTTTGGGCCTAGACCTCAACTTTCACAGCCCTGGGTGCAGCCTTTCTTTGGACTTCCCCTTACCATGATTTTTTTTAGGGGTCACTATGAGGGGCACTTCGCCCACATGATCTCATCTGAAACTGTCTCGAATCAGTTCATCACTGACCAACTTTGGCAGCTACAACGATGATTTTCCTAGTGAACATGGGGATGAAAAGTGATACCCTCTGGTAAACTAACATAACTATGGAAAATCACCATTTTTAATGGGAAAACTCACTATAAATGGTCATTTGTGATAGCTATGTTAAATTACCAGAGGGTAACAATTGACAACAATGGTAAATAATCATTGTAGGATATTGCAGGCAAATTTGGTCAAAATTGCTCAACCCAAAAAATTGCGTGAAACACAGATCCTAAACATGGCAAGCCATTCAGGGGTCCTCAGCATTTTTTTAAGCACATAGGCTTACCCATCATAGGTTTCGGGATATGGTAAAACTGTAGATATTGACCAAGTTGACTGAGTTTATCATTCTCAAACTCCACTTTCTTCATTCTCAAACTCCACTTTTTCTAAACTCCTGGCTGAAGAACCTGACTCCCCAAAAGTGGCAAGACATCCCACGATCCATTGATTCCCAACGGTGTCCGTTTGAAATCCACCTGAAATCCCATACCAAAATCCCATACCAAAATCCCAAAGTCCCATTGATTTCCATCTAGTTGTTCCATCCAAAATGGACCCATTTTTTTGATTTTTTTTGGGGTCCAACCCACACTCCCACACTCCCGGACTCTCGGATTCTCCTCCGGATGGCTATAGCCCAATGACTTGGCCTTGTCGCGTGCCACCGCACCAAAGTCGCGGAAGAGCTTCCTGTGCGGCGCGGTGAGCCACGTGGCCTAGCCATGGTGAAAAAAGCTGGGAAAATCATCGAACGAAATGGGGGAAGTTAATAGCTAGTATAACCATGAAATTTGGTTGGAAATCCCCTATAAATGATGCGAAACCCTGGAAAAAAAAACACATAAATAATGGAACATCATTGATTTACACCATGAAATGTGGTATATTCCCCAACGAAAGAGCCAAGAAAGATATATGCCCCGCCATATTGGAGAGTCTCGTTCTTTTGATTCAACGAAGGGGAAGCAGTGTGAAACTTCTGCTGACGTAGCATCAACAAAACCATTCCACCCAAAAAGAAACAAGTCTGGCCACCGAGCTGACTTTCCCTCATCATTTCAAGATCCAACACTGGGATGTTGCACCATTTAACCAATAAACCATATAGTTGTTTTTTCTCCCTAGCTGTTCAGACAATCCAATGTTCTTTTGCCCAGTACTCAGTTGCTACCAGGCGGGTCCGCCGATTTTGTTCAAAGGGTCTGTCGTTCCATTTATACTTATATTTATATTATAATCCTGCAGTGGTTTCGGACCGGATTACGATCATCCCCAATTCTATAAAGGGGTTAAGAAGCCTCAAACTTATCCTCAACCAAAGGAAATCCAAAGGGGATCCCTCACCACTGAAGTCACTGCGGTAGCTTCACCCTCCCTGTGCCACAGCGCCTTTGGAATTCTTCCTGCGTCCTCACAAGTTTGGTGTTCCAGACCAAGGCGTCCGTGATGCTCCAGAATTTCCTGTCAGCTGGAGCCTCTGTGCAAAGTTTTCACTGATGGTCAAGTTTCCTGGGAGTTGTGGTGGTATAATGGGTTATAATGATTACTGGTTGGTGGAGAAATAACCATCTTGAAAAATATGAGTTCGTCAATGGGAAGGATGACATCCCATATATGAAATGGAAAATAAAAGCCATGTTCCAAACCACCAACCAGATTATATCCCATTGTATCACCACTCCCATGCAATGATATACTGTGTCAAATCCCACTTTTGAATACTGTTGATGGATCTTGTGAATTCGAATTGTTCTTCCGACCGAAAATGGGGATTTACTGGTACACAACGAAACATCTACAGCTTTGGTGGAAACATGGCTTGTCAATGGATGTAAATTCGGGGGAGTTTCCATTGCCATCCTTATTGTTGTTTGCTGGATAGCAAATGAGGCAAAGCCAAGATTCCTACTATATCACTACATCTACGAGTATCTGCTGGTTATATTCATCGATAATTATCATAGATCAGCAAACAATGTGTGTGAAGTGGGCCCCCCACTGGGAAGATCTAAGGAGAAATCGGCGATGCGCAATTCTTTCCCATCTGCAGTGACCTGCTCTTAAATCTTGATCCGCATCCTCATAGAAAAGGAAAACCTCTTGATTTTAACCGGTGCACGTTTTGTGAGCTCAGATTTTCGATGGTGGGTGTTCCTATGGTTTTCCTATGGTTTTCCTATTTCTGTAACGGAAACAATATCGGTTGATTCATTCATGGTCAGAAAGGTCCCCCGGTGATTCACGTCGGACGCCTGTACTCCACCGCCGGCTCTGCAAAGCGGACCTCCAAACACACACCGCGCGTGGTGTAGAGAGAACATGCTCAATGGGAACGGTATGATTCCACATGGAGAAACATGATGGTACACCAACAAGTTGTTTGACTGAGAATAAAAACAGCTGCCGAAGTAGCCAAAAAAGCCATACGGAGAGGCTTCTTTGCTATTTCGGTCTTTTGCAGAACAATCTGCTCAGATTTCACTAAGATTCCTAGCCAGCGCAGAAACCATGTGATATGACCTGTACATCCTCTTTTTGATGTCAACTTTTTGTTCAACCCCAGATCAATAAGCCCTGACAGCCCTGGCGTTTTGTGGCCACAAGGTGGTCGTCATTCCGCCAAGTTACTAAGCAGGATGAGATAGCAATCTTCGTCAAAAAAGGCTGGCTTTTCCGACATGTCGTTTAGAGTTTAGAGATAGGTGTTCCAAGGGACAAGAGTAAGTCTGCATAGTCAAGAATGTGTGGTTTTGCGCAAGCTATAGACTTGCAGAAATAGAAGGGAAACTGGGCGCCACTGAGATTCATGGGATGATACGGCCAAATATTCACCAAAAGGCCTCCATGATGCTGAGTTCAGAACAAGCGTCAAACACAACTGGTTGAGAATATCTATCTCTTCCTGCGATCCTTCCAAGGAATACAAATCTACCATTTTCTGCATCACAGTGTCCGCAAAAAGATCCACACCGAAATCAGCATCGATGCATTCGCCATCTAAAAACCCTTGGAATTTACACTTTCTCAGCACAAAATCGGAGAAAAGATCCGGAAGAATCCTGAACCCAGGGAATTCCCATGAAAAACCGAGCGCCCTCGTCCCAACTCGTCCCAGCAACGCCCAGCAACGCTGGCCGCCTTCTTGTAGAAGTGACAGTCCACCTCGATGGACACCAAACGATCCACCTTGAGCAGATCCACCTGACGGGGAGATGAAAAAATGCTGTGGATCCCCAGGTGATGGGAATCTTCTGGGATCCACCTCAGATCATCATTGAATCATCCCATCAATCCATATCAATCCCATCATCCCCAGGATATTTAAGGGGATCCACCTGATGATTATCCCCAGATCGGATATTTGGGGATGAATCATCCCATCATCATCCCATATCATCCCCAGCACCACCGCCTTTCGGATTCCATTGGGAAAGCGTTTGCTCCAAAGGCGTTCACCTGGAGGAAACGAGGAAACGATCCTACCTGAGAATCCACACTTTTTCTCACGGTGCCAAGAAAATCACAATTTTTCAAAGGTAAAAACATCGATAAAAAGGCCATGTTCAATAACTGTTGGTTTACCAGAGGATAGTCTGAGAGTATAGTAACATATATTCAGTAACCCAAACAAATGACGAGTGAAAAACGTGTTGAAAAACGATGGCACATTCGCACTGTTCTCCGAACAGATCCAGGTCGCCAAGGAATCTATCCGATGCTATTAGCATAACACCAGCATTTTAAGGGGACTTCTTCAATGGGGATCGCGACGGAACATGATCCAAGCAGGTTCCAATGAGGGACACTAGTCACTAGATTCTTAGAACGCGACTGAAGGATCATTGAAGATCGTCTTCTTTGTTCAACAGTAATATCAAAGAAAAAACATCTTTACCTTTAGAGAACCTCATAGAACCTCAACTCACCCCAAAGAATAGGTTGTCACACCATAAATTCAGTACTTTAACCAATTCTGATGTGTAAACCTGTCGACATCACAGCACCCACAAATGTCGACACGTCGAAACCTGGAGTTTTCTCTGTTTTCTCTGGAAATGGTTTTGCTTGAAATAGAGTATCAAAAAAAAAGTGATTTAATTAAAGCCTCATGTAACATAATGTGGGTAGAACAATAATAAACCACCCATTTTGGAATGATTTATAGCACCTATTTATGGTGATTTGGGGGATTGTTTTTTGTTGTTTTACCCACATTAATTGTTTTGGAGAAAGCTCCCATTTTCAGACACAGCCAGACACAGCTTCCAAGTTCCTAAGCTCCGGTACCAAGTCGCCGTAGTTCTGAAGTTCCCGAGCATCACGAAAGTTCGTGATGTTCTTCGACAACAACAACGTCTCGGTCACGATCTGGCCGTTGAAGCCGTTGACATGATTTTCTCATGGTGCACCTTTTTGGTGAATCACCAACTCGTTCGGATGGTTTGCTGGTAGGACAAAAAAGGGAATATGATATGATATAATCTCCAACAGATACTTTTTCAAGTGCTCAAAAACCAAAAAAACACACGTCCCAAGCCCTGTTTAAATTGCAAGAAAAAACAAATCTGTGTTGAAAAATATTAATGTCATTATTTGTCATGGGTCCATTCTGCCCATCATTCCCAAACCTGAAGAATACCCTCAAGTGAACTAACATAGCTATGGAAATTCAGGAAATTATCTACAAAAATGATGGATTTTCCATATCATAAGAGTTCGTTGGTAAAGATTTTTTGGATATTTGCCCTCACGACACTGGACTCATTATTTTCCGGACATTGTCGCGTCAGCCAGTGGCCAGTTGTCTTCAAACTCGCCAGTTGTTTTCAAATGCTGATGCTGATGGTCATGGTGATCATGATTTTATTATTAAGTAGTAGTAGTAGTAGTAGTAGTAGTAGTAATAGTAGTAGTAGTACTAGTAGTAGTAGTAGTAGTAGTAGTAGTACTAGTAGTAGTAGTAGTAGTCGTAGTAGTCGTAGTAGTAGTAGTAGTAGTAGGTGTAGTAGGTGTAGTAGGTAGAAGGAGGAGTAGTAGTAGTAGTAGTAGTAGTAGTAGTTGTTGTTGGTGTTGTAGTAGTAGTAGTAGTAGTAGTCGTCGTAGTTGTTCTTTTTTTGTTGTTTGTTCTTGTTCTTGTTCTTGTTCTTCTTGTTGCATTACTATCATTGTGATGATGATCATGATCATACAGTACAACAAGATGATGATAGTAATACAACGTAGTTCTGTAGCATACTATCATCATTATGTTGATCATTATGTTGTTGTATTATCATTATGATGTTCATGTGATTATATATATATATATGATATTATAAATATATATATATTATAATTATAATCATTATCATTATAATCAATCAAAATTTAGAAATAACATGTAATAACTATTACTATCATATTAAAATTATATACATAGTAAAAAAAATATCATACAGTGTTATATAATATTACCTCTTGTAAACGTTTACATAGCGAACTGGAAAATCACCATCTTCAAGAACGGTAAATCAACTATAAAGGTGCCATGTTCAATAGCTATGAAACAAATTACCAGAGGGTACTATCATGATGACCATGATGACGATCGGCCTCCCGATCCGCCAGGAACTGCGCCATCTGCGCGGCCGTCAGCATGCCGGGGATGTGGGCGTTGCTGCACCAGGTCTGGTGGGCCGTCAAGGTCCTGCCAGGATGTGGTTCTTCCATGGTTATTCCATGGTTAATAATGATGATCATAACTAGCTAGCAATGGTTAATAATTGGTTATTCCATGCTATCCCCCATTAATCATCATGAATAATGAATTTGCATGATTTTTGTGTGAACAGTGGTGATAGTATGATATATATTCAGAGTGATTGACAATCAATGATAACAAACATGGTCAATGATTAATGATTAAATAACAGTGATGCTTCATTTACACTCTGAGAGTGATTAAGAAAATAATGGCTAGTAATGGTTGGCAATGGTTTAGCGAATACTAATGATTAAATAAATATAATGCCTAGTAATGGTTTGTAATGCTTAATGATTAGCTCAACATCAGGGAGTAATGATTATGGTTTAATGGCTAATGATTGATAACTAGCTAGTAATGGTTGATAATGGTTGATAATGGCTAATGATTAACAATGACAGCCGTTTCTAGCCATTATTTAAACATATTTAAACATCAACACCAGATGTTAGCGGTATTCCCCATGAATAGTGCTTCTTGGCTGGTTCGTGGTTGTCAATGGTGCTTCAAAATTTATGATTTAAGGGTTACCCGTTACCGGTGTAGCCGGAAAAACCCATGGCAAGCCGGAAAATCCGGTGGATTAAAAGGAGCTGATGACACCAGGGGCGATCTGAACCCAATTTTTTGGTTCACCATCTGGGGGTGTCGGATAAATCCGGGATAGTTTTTAAAAAAAAGTCTTGGGGATTTCTTTGAGATACATGAACTATAAATGATTAATCTATGGTTAATATATGGATAATCTATGGTTAATGGTCAATACCAACATAGATGAACCACTATCTTTCATTGGTGAAACAATCCGAGTCTTGACTCCACCATGGATCATCATGATACCTTCGCCATCCAAATCATGGGGAACGTTCTTTACAACAGTCCGAGACCAAAAAAAAACGGGCAAACGTCTTGGGGGAGAAACATACGCATGTCTTGAATTCATCACTTCATCACATCATCTCTTTCATATGTCATAGCTGTCATAGCTTTCATAATAATCATATATATAATATATATATATATAATCCATTTGTTTGGCGATGGGTGAAAACCATGACGAGCAAGTTATGTCTTGAGTGACCAACGAGCAAAATGTCCTGCCACTGGTCTTCCTGGTATTGACTCATCCACAAATGATTCATTGATGAAATGGTTTCATCTGGGTAAATGATCATATTTCACTCACCTGAATCTTGGGGCCAGCTATGGGGATGATTTCCCTTACCCTCTGGTAAACATACAAAAAACTATGGAAAGATCCACCATTTTTAATGGCTAATGGCTAAATCAACGATTTCTGTCGCCATTTCCAATTGCAAACTGTTAGTTTACCAGAGGGTAACTAGTAACCATTAACCATAGATTATCCATATATTAATCATAGATTAACCATAGATTAACCATAGATTAACCATAGATTAATCATTTATAGATGGCTTGCCCGGCCATAAACTTTCCATAGGTAACTTGACCCATCCTCTCACTTTCGGGAGAACATCCCCCGTGATATGAAACGTACCCATAGGCCCAATAAGGAACCGGGCGCCATCATCTGGGTATCTAATATGGATGGGTTATATCACGATTTGCCCACAATCATTCAGTGAAATTTAAGTGAGTTACTGTAATCAGCACCAGAACATACTATCTATATATATATATATATATCCCCAAAGAATATCCCCATAGTTAGAACAGTTGGACGGGATTTTCCACAATAATCACTTGTCAAATTATTCCCTATGAATTACAAACTCCCTACGTTCAGTAGAGCCCAGTGCCCCGCAGTTATGTTTGTTGTTTTATACCCCCATGGAACTAAATGAATAATCTACACCAGCTAGTAAATAAAAATACACCCTAATAGCGGTTGGAAGATTAGTTTGCACTAAACATTCTCTATTTTCATGGTCTATGTTAATTTACCAGAGGGTAAATCTACCAGAAAGCCTCAGCTATCAACGCCTGCGCGTGCACCAGTGGCGAGTGTAGACCTTCTGAATCAGCTGTTTCATCTTTTCCACATCGAACAGCTGACCTGGGAGGTGATTAGGAACTCAGGGCAGAAAACACCAGAAAATCCCATTGGGATACAGTGCTACAATACTGATTCGGCAACCTGTGAGGTGATTTGTTTGGTTTCTTTTTCGGCATCTGACACCATGGTGAGTTTGTTACAATTCACTCAGATCAAAGTATACGGCTAGTGGAACGCGTAGAATCTGCAAATTGGTCAATTCGCAAAAACAACTAAACAATTGAGCTTGGGTGAGTTTGAGGATGTTCTACCTCGCCGTTATCACCATACCTCCATATTAATCTTCATGCTCATTTATACCTCTAAACCTGCGAGCCTGCCCAAATTCACAAGAGAAAAAAGTTCTGATTGCTTGGGATGAATCATGGATAATCCCGGAGAATGAGATTGGATTCCTGCGTCCTTGCCAACAGTCACGCATGGATCAACGGGTCCCCCAGTTTTGAACCTTAGATCTGCTATGATCAGCGATACAGGATACGTGCCACCATGTTCTCCATCAGAATGAACCCCTGATGTATCGGACCAATTCATGGATAGATCCACCACATTTCCGAAGGTTTCTCTCGCATATGTTTGGGGCATGTTTATGGCTTTGAAATAGTTTAAATCGATTTATATCCACTTCTGACAGGTATATCATGGTATATCAAGGAATACAACCACTTACTTTCGATTTACATCCGTGATCGGTGGCTAAAAAAACACAAACGCACGCTGGTCATTGGGGATCATCATCCCGAATCATTGGCGGCAAATAAACATAATTGAAACAAGACACTTGAATCTAGTTTCACTTTGGGTCTGCCTGAAAATAGGGTGCCTGACAATTTGATACAGTTGATACAGTTGATCATCATGTTCACCTTAATATATACATACGAATCCCATCGTCAATCACCATTCTGCCATCATTCAACCATCAAAAAATTGCCACAATGTGCCATAAACTTGGGGATTCATCATTCTGCCATCATTCAGCTTTGCAAAAATGTGCCATAAACTTGGGGCATCTCCTCCGGCCCATCCGGGAGATTCCGACCCAAGACACCAAATGGCAATTTCTGAGTCCCGATCTCCTCAGGCAACACCACCTGGGCAGGGCGAAGCGCGAAGCTCGGCAGCGAAGCTCGGCGAAGCGCCGTTGGACCACATAGAAATCCAGGTGAGAAACTGACCAAAGACATATATTTAACCAAAAACATAGCTGGTTGGTGGTATACCTACCCCTCTGAAAAATATGAAAGTCAGTTGGGATGATTGTTAATGATTGTTCCCAATGTATGGAAAAATCAAACATGTTCCAAACCACCAACCAGATAGCCATGAAGATCACCATTGATAACCATTAATAACCACTGATTCCAATTGATTAAAAAATAATAACCATGAATAACTCATATCAATGAAGACCATTGATTCATGGGAAACCACTTTGGCTATGCTGGATTACCAATCTCTGCAATAATTTATTTGTACAAAATGGTGCGTTCCGGTGTAAAATAAATAACATATATATATATATATATAATCAATAAATAGCATCTCTTGATTATCCTGATGTATTGCCTATCACATGTATATACATACATGTATGTATATATATATATACATATAATTTTCTATATCTATCTATATATATATACATATTTATAGCTATATATTGCATATTCTATACATTACATCTATCTATATCTATACATATGTAGACTTACATCTCATTGCATAAATCTGTGATGGGATTTTAGATATGTCTATAGTTATATATTATATATGACCCTCCAGTAAATTAACATATACCCTGCCAGATAGGATTTGGAAGATTAGTTTCCACTAAAAATTGGTGATTTTCAGGGTCTATGTTAATTTACCAGAGGGTATATTATCTGTTTGCCTGTATACCTACCCCTCTGAAAAATATGAGTTCGTCAGTTGGGATTATTATTCCCAATTGAATGGAAAAATAAAAAAAATGTGCCAAACCACCAACCAGTTATCTACATGATCTCTGTGAAATATCCAACAGTAACCCTCGAAACCAGACGGTTCGACCTGAGCTCCGATGGACACCGCCGCCAGCAGCACGCTGATCAGCTGAAGGCGCTGCTGCACCTGGGATCAGGGAAAACTCCATGGGAAACCCATGGGAAGATTTGTAAAACCCAAGGGAAAATTAGGCAACCGGTTGACTTGGCGCCCTTGTAAGGGTGACGAATTTGAAATTTTGATTTTTTGAGGCTAAGAGACAAAATGCTGGTATTTGCAAGAGTCGTCAAAAAATGTTCGCAACATGGACATTCATTTCGATTGGCAGGCGTGTGACTCAAGAGTGAAAATTTGCGTTTCGCCTGCGCGGTGACTCGATTTTGCTCTTCAAGGGTCAAAAAAAGACACTAGGAATCTATGATTTTCAACCATCCGAAACATTTTTTTCCTCTTCTCGACGCTTCAGTGCCAGGGTGCTTGCGGCAACGCAGAAGCCACAGACTGCAACAAGGCAGCATAGGCCCAAGTGTATATTTTTTTGTACACTTGTTGATTTTTTTCAGGCAACGTGTTCCGCAACGTAAGGAAGTGCTCGTCAAGGACGTTAATACACCCCCCCACCCCCACCCCCCGTGATGATCATACGACAGCATGCGCAACGTGTACATGTTCCGTAACGTCGGAGAAGTGCTCGTCAAGGGCGTTAATACACACCCCTCCCCACCCCCCTGATGATCATTCGACAGCATGTGCAACGTGTACATGTGCCGTAACGTAAAGGAAGTATATACTAGTCAAGGACGTTAATACACCCCCCCCCCCACCCCCCTTATGATCACACGACAGCACGTGCAACACTGTTAAAAACACAAAAAAAAAAAAAATAAACACCCACCTTGCAACGA
>Ga0126342_10006106_pt1 | contig 21286 bp, 14 predicted proteins | sample Cyp1metagenome_FD_92528 | JGI IMG/M metagenome (GOLD analysis project Ga0126342, IMG submission 92528) | Coral microbial communities from Lord Howe Island, Old Settlement Bay, Australia - Cyphastrea 1 metagenome | ecosystem: Host-associated > Invertebrates > Cnidaria > Coral ...
ATATATATACATTATATCCCCAGTTAGATTCCCAGTCCTGCATCAATTTCATGCCTAGCAGGTGTGTTTCCTCGCCGGGGTCTATGCTCGGCTCCTTCCCCGCAGGGAAACCACTATTTGAAAGCAGTGATCTATTGGGATTCTAATGGGCATCTATATGATTATATGGGATTTATATGTGCATATATAGATATATTACAAGGTATATTACATTATAATTACATGATATTGGTGATTGAATAGGAAACTTGAAATTTGCCCAATTTTGCTGAGTCGATTATTTTTGAGAATACTTTTCCACTAGGAAATCCAATACTTAGAAAATCTATATGGCATATGTCTGTATTTTTTGGAAGGCTTCCTCAAGCAAATACAAGGATTGAAGTGGTTGAAGTGATTCAACAATGTTGAAACGACCATGAATCGCGGGTTGACACTAAGTAACATGCTATTGTGACTGAATCCCTTATTGGAAAATCAACCAATATATGATGGACGAATCATGACAAATCTGGAAAAATATTCCGGGGTCTTGCCCAGCCAAGTGATGTGGTTGGTGGTTTGGTATCCTTAACCGCCACCACCAACAACAACACCAGCAACAACACCAGCAACAACAGCAACATGTGTTACATTATGTTATATGCTGTAGGTGTTTTTTTAAATCAACATTTGGATATCTCTAGCCAATAGAATTGATTGTATGTGTTCAAGCGTTAATGAGGCAAAAAAAAGTCCTTTGTGTTCAATCCTAGCTTAGAAGATAACTTCCAATTAGCCAGTTTTGTATTGGCTGAAAGCACCACACTAGTTCAATCTACTGAGTGGCCAGAGCACTTCCATTGATCGTGGTGCCAAGGTACAATGCCATTTGGGTTATTCCCAATTCCTGGTATGTGAGCATGAGGGTCTACTTCCAGGCCCAAGGTGCGGGAACCATTTCATGGAGGTATTGTGGGATGTCTTGGGGTATCATGGGATATGGGTTATAGAACCAACAATATCAGATGGGTTTGTATCAAAATTGGGATTGGCATCAAATTTAGGGCCATCAAATGCGGAAAAAATGACCGTTTCAAAGTTTCAACATGTTTCAACCATCAAAATGATCACATACCCTCTTAGACAAACCCATGTGATGAACCAGGCAGTGCCAGTTCTGGTCCGCCGTGGGTCTAATCCAGCATATGATTTTTCATCTGAATCACTCCCTCCAGCAATCCAACTTGGGAATGTGAAAAGTTCCCCATGGTTTATGAACATATATGAAGCACAATGAACATGGACCACAAATAGAGCGTAACTGGCATAACTATCTGAAGAAACAGCTAGTTTCCATTGCCAGATTGCCAGATTGCCAGGCAAGGCCCGGCCCGCCATGTATTTTGGCCTCATTTTTCTGGTCGTCAACGCGTTCCTTGGCGCCAGGTCAGGTCTGGGTGCAGCAACTCAGCCCCCAGCAGATGGGTGTGTTTGAAAATGGGGGAGATCCCAACATAGCCATTGGAATAGGGAAACTCATGATAAACAGTGATAAACCATCAAGAACTTTGGTTTTTTTCACCCAAAATTGTCATAAATTGGCAGAAACCAAGGGTATGGTCAGCCTATGTCAATCTATTTCATGCAGATGGAGATCATGCTGGGAAAGTTGAGAGCTTCCCCTGGATCGCTTTTCCAGCTGGATTTGTCCATCCCCTTGGCCCCTTTTTTTTGGCGCCATGTGGTGACACGGCCCAGGTTGTTCTTATGGCTCTTGGTCTTTGGAGGACCTCAAGGGACGCTCTTTCGCGCAGCTTGGTCGATGTGAATGACACGCTCGTTCCTTTTGTTCATCATTGGATTGGTTTAAGGCAGTTTAAGGGACATGTTATAGTAAAGCCCCACACTTCTTGGAGTTGCTGGTTGGTGGTTTGGAACATTGTTTTTTTCCCCATATATTGGGAATGTCATCATCCCAACTGACGAACTCCATCATTTTTCAGAGGGGTAGGTCAACCACCAACAAGGTTGTTGTTTAATGATGTTCGTTCCCTTTTTATCAACAAATCATTCCGGTGACTTCAACGATTGGTAGCCACAAGGCAGCGGGACGAGCCCTGGATGTTGGTAGCCGCCACGATTGGATCCGAAAAAACGGTGCCATGATTGGATCAATCCCAGCAATGGATCCAAAGATCTTGGTTTCTTGGTGAAATTCCCCTACTGTTCTATGTATATATATATATATATATGTGTGTTCTTTTGTTTTTTTATCATACCCAGATCATGTTTATTGTTTATACATCCAATGTAATCCAATATAAATCTGTTCATTTTATTGCTTAGATCTCCATTTGTTGGATCCATCCCACTTCTGGGATCAATCCCAGATGAACATGTCTACCTCTATATCCATATATCCATAATATCTATATCTATATATTTGTGTGTATTTATGATATGGTATATACACATATCAATATCCATATGTATCCATACATTTATCCCAATGTTTGGTAGCTAAATCCCTTTTGGACCAATCCCAGGTAGGCGGTTTGGGTTTCATCGGTGCAGCATTGAGCATCAGCGCCTCGCGCATTGCGCAGAGTTTCTTCTACTGGGTGCAGCTTGGAGCGAGGCTGAGACGAAGGTGTTATGTTAACAAAAGAGGGGAGGTGCAAAGATTATGACAGCAGTGGGATTATATGGGATTATCTTAATCTGGGCAACCCAATGCCATAAACCTACAATTGGGGAATGGTTTTGTTCGCACCCATAAAAATGGTGATGTATTACAAAACAATTATGGGGATTCCATCATAGTATTATGTAGTCCTGTCATTCCTGGGGTTTGTACCAGTACAAGCAGTGGGGATGCAACCAGCAAGCATGAGATATTGAAGAGTGATTTTGGATCCATATCAATAAATATCAGTAGATATTGTGAATATATATAATATATATATATGTATAATATATGCATTAGGATTGTTAATTGAAGCATGTTGAACCTAATGTTCCATGATTAATCATATGTTTTGCCACATTGATCATTGAACTTACCATAAATTCCTATAAATTCACCATTTTCAGAGATGCCCAGGTACATGTTCTTGCTCAAGAAGGAGCCCCCTCAAGGGGGATGGTCGGTTTCCATGGGGAACCCCCCTGGTTTTCACATCCATGGCAGACCATCGATCAGTGTATTTCTGACCCTGTATATACTTGAAGTCGGAAATGGTTGATTATGGCAGATATATCAGATATATCAGATAGCATTTATCAAGATTTAATGGCATTTAATGGAAATACCATGGTAATAATGGGATTACCCTCTGGTTATTTCAAGAGTCTTTTGGGCGCAAGTCTTCCAAAACGAGATCTCATGTCAGATCAATCAGTGCAGTGAACCCATCCCGGAGAATTTGAATCTCACCGTAGAATACATATACATATATATATGATACTCCTATATACTATTATGTAATTATGTTGTTTTTCTACTGACATGAATCCCATCGGAATAGTTGAAATGGGACTAATCATAAGACAAATCTGGGGTTGACATCAACAAAACACATGAAAAAGGCCAGAAAAAGATAGTGTGTCTCCATTTTCTCCATTTGAACATGGATGTTGTGTTGGACAACCGGACTTTTTTTCTCTAGGAGCATCACAAGACATGGCCTGGCATGTCCTGTGACTTTCTCCAGAGGAAGCTTGGTGGAGACCGAGCAGAGACGAACGAAAAAGTGGGGAACGAATCTTTTGCCAATTGCAAGGCTTCAACCATCATCTATAATATCTGTAATATATATATATATATGTATGAATGTATGATATATGTGTATGATATATATATATATAATTATTATTATTAATATTTATTATTAATAATAATAATTAATGATAATAAATAATATATATATATATGTATGTATGTGTGTATGAATGTGTGATATATGTGTATGATATATATATATATAATTATTATTAATAATTATTATTATTAATAATAATTAATGATAATAAATAATATATATATGTATATATGTATGAATGTATGATATATGTGTATGATATATATATATAATTATTAATAATTTTTATTAATAATAATAATTAATGATAATAAATAATAAATATATATATATATGTATGTGTGTATGAATGTGTGATATATGTGTATGATATATATATATAATTATTATTAATAATTATTATTAATAATAATAATTAAGAATACTAATAATAATTAAGAATATATATATATATATACTGTATACTGTATGTAAGTCCCACGCAAAAAAGAAGACACTCGCCGGGGTATCTCTACCAAATAGGTTTACATATCCATGTCTATCAGGTCTTTCATGGTAGGTTATATTGTTAAGCCCCACTAGATGCTTGAATAATGCTGGGAAACCATAAATAAATAGTCCAGTAGTGGGTTGTACTTCGAAACATAACTGGGATCTTTGGCTGCAGCTACAGTTTGGATGATCCTTATCATCCAAGGTTTACTGTATCTAAATGAAGGTTACCCCAAAAAATGGTTTGTCCTGGATTATATATAGTTGATCGTGATAAATTGTCCCATTAAAATCATCAGCTTTGGGATATATTATGATATATTTCATAAAATCCAATGTGTTTTTTCCCCCAAGCCCCAGCCAAATGCTGATCATCACATATCATTACCATTGATCATCATGTTCCACATTAAAACTCATGAACATCATCATGTGCAGGCATAAGTTCCACCCAAATTTGTGGCCGCCATTTTTTGGTCAGGAAATATGTGAAGCCCTACTTCAACCAGGTGCTTCCTCAGGTCGCCACCATGATTCTTCAGCCACCTGAGCTCAGATTGGGCATGGGATCCATGGCCGGGTGTGTAACCAAACAACATCGGATTTGTTTGACCTATGGTTTATTTAAAAAAAATGCAGAAAAGGTTCACGATTTTTACTTGTCCATTTTCTTGGGTCCCTATACACTAAAATGCATGAGTATACATATATACGTATATATATAAACATCAGATATCATATATTGTTGTATATTCCTTTCATCCTAAAATATGTTACTTCCCGAGAATGAAGTATGAAGGAATCCATTAAATTGCAACCGGGCTTCATAAGTGGGAGTATGACAATGTTGGGAGGCCCAGGCAAAGAGAGCTGAGGTTTCTTCAGCCTCGTCATACCATACTTCGATGCAGAAGGGCCATGTTGGATTCATTTGGGCTGTGATAAATAAAAAATCAGAAGAAACAAGTTCCCCTAGTTACATCCCATTAGAGTTTAAACTGAATTTGGTTTATATAATTTCTACATTTGTAGACAAAGCATGACAAACCCAAACGGACCCTATGTTTGGTGAACTCCCCGGTCAACTAATCAGACCTAAATACACCATCTAAACCTGGTTTAACCATTCAATCCTCAAACGTTAGCGCAAAAAACATCAATCTATAACCCATCAACATCCCAAAAAGTGATGGTTGTGGGCCAGTCTCCCTATAGAAGGTCTACAGTTTGTGGATCTGAGTTTGTTCCCAGCTTCAACTTTGGGGCAGTTCCAAATTGTGAGTGGATATTCCCAGTTATGAGCCACTTACCAACTGGGATGCACATCCAAGTAGGAAATTGCTATTTCATCCTCGTTTCAAGTTTCAACAGGAAGGCCCATCCCAATTATGAGTTAGTTTACTATGTTTTTAGTCCCACTTATACAATTGCAGATACTAACTTGACTCACTTCACTTGGCTAACTGTTGGGTTTATGTGGTACACGTATGTGACTAGAGTATTCATGGGCCCAACAGACACAAACCCATGGGGCCCCCCTGGGGCCACGGCCAACCCCAGGTTTTTGATCAGCCAATCCACCACGCTCTTGGTCGGCACCTTGGGCGTGCTGCAAGTCGCTGCCAGCACTGCTGCTACATCAGCTACCGTGCCCATCACGCATCCTGGCCGATTTAGGTTGGGCCTTTATGGCGACACATGATGACACAATAACTGGGGCCCCCCAGTTATAAGCTGGTTTATAACCTCCTAAACCCTATTGACATTGGAGTTGTGTTCACCAACTTCGCTTGGGTCCCAGCGTGGAATCCGTTGCGCCCCCCCCATCGTCCGGTTGTCCCAGGATTTGTTTGCTCATCACGTTCTCCTCACTGACGGCCATTCGCGTGGGCATGAAGTTGGGACAAGGCCATTCGCAGGCCCGCCTGGTGCGGGGCGAGTCGCTGAAGTTCTCACCTCTGGGGATAGTCGCGAGGTTCTTCAACCAACAAAAGATAGGGAGTTATGTTGATTTAAACATGGGAATGTGATGGATAGGTCGCCAATGTAACTGGCTCCGAATATAGTTTATTTTCAATCATAGACATGGGATGATCCCCAATGTCGAGATATTTTTCAGGGGAGCTGAACCACCCACCAGACCTTGACTTTTCCTACGTGTAAGGAGAGGAGATAGGCAACTGTTGAGAAGCCACCGTCAGCCGATGGAGACTTTCTATGAGTTCAACAAACGTCCTCTTGTCATCCGCTGCTCCTACCGAAAACAGAGAACTGCGGAAACCTGGAAGCCTTGGTTGGGTACAAGTTGCCCTCCGGCGATGTTTTTGTTTAGTGAAATCCATTAACTCTACGTAGTTTTATCATGTTTTATCCCTGATGAACCCTAGTTGACCAAGTTAATTCTAAGTCACCTTAGCTAGGGAGCCCCGCCGTGTGAACAACTTTATGTTTGCATCTGAGATCAGCTGCCAGGACGCCTGCCGCACCGCATGGCTATGCCTTTTGTGTCAAGCTGCACTCACCGTTCCTCGGACGCAATTTCTATGCTCGAATAAGGTGTGTATGTGCTGTATGTGTCACAATTTTCACTCACAGATTCGGTCCTTCATGGTTACCCTCCGGTGATTAGAAAAAATGTTTTTTTTTTGCTTGAACATCCACCATTTATGGACGATTCCCCTATTTAAAATGCCTATTCATAGAGGGTTTGGCCACTGACATCGCTGCCGGGATTTGCTTCCAGATGCGTGAGTTGAGCCTATGTGTGCTCCAAGCAGGTATGCCTCAGGTTTTTCGTTGTTTTAATTGGATGCTTTCCCTCCTTTGGTTTGAAAACATGTAACATATGTTATTCAAGATCATGAACAAGACAGCTCTATTTATTTTGGAGTGCTGTAGGCACTTTTAGAATACTAGCTAGCAAAGATACATAATCTATAAGTGTGCAAAGCATTATAAGCCTATCTCAGAGACTTGTACTTATAGATACTTTGGGATCGGATAATCACACTCTCACAATGTATGCACTGAGAGATTTTGACATATGTAGATCATGAATAATCACGATCAATATATATATATACGTTCGATTCCTGGGACGCGATCTGACAAATGGGTAAGTCTCATCTCATGAAAATTTACCCACATGCCATGGCAATTCCCAATGGGGAGCATATCAGTGGGATTCAGTGGGTATATGTCCTGATATATATATAATATAATACACATAATAATATATATATATATATCTAATTATAATATCAACACATATATATATATATATGCATCTACATTTGCACAAACATCTCAATCATAGTCTTTAATTATCATATATTGTCATGAATCTAATATACAAACTATAGAATACAAGCAATAATTTCTAGCAACAGCATACATGAAGTCTCATTATCTACTGCCGTGAGACAGTATCTATCCCGGTTGCAGTCCCAAGGCCGTCTTTGGCGCCATTGTGCTGCCGCTCCGTAAAGAGCTCATGGCCTTTATGACCAACGACCCCGACGCTGGGCGCAACGATGCGGTTAACGCCACCGTTGCCGCAAACACAAAATGGCGTCCAGGGTAAACTTCGATGTTTATCATGATGTGTATCTACATAATATGTATATATATATATGCACATGTATGCTTATCTACATATACATATATATATATATATATTATGTATATTATGTATATTATATATATATTATATATTATATATATACACCTACAACTAACCACGCCGGAGCTCGTCTAGATTTCACGGCAGGTTGAGTTGTTCCACTGGACCGCTTCATTGCAGATTCATGCTCCCACGTTGAAGTTCAGCAAGAAAACATACTCAGGTAGTTCAACAATTGGCTTCGGAACTTTTGATTCCAATCGCGCCTTGTCTTTGTACCGGGGCGATGGAACTGACAGATCTGACAGGCCAGACTCTTCGAGTGGCGGAATTGTAAACAATGTAAGCTCGCAGAGGAATATTACTTTTTTTGAATTTGACATCACTAAAAAATAAAAACATATGACAAACTTGGAAGATGAGTGAAAACTTAATGTTCAATTCCCCGGCAAATCATTGTTCCTAGATACTTTGAAATATGCAAGAATTCTTCGTTTCAGGATTCATCGTCTGCAATTTGGGAAAACCAAAAGGTTAAATGTACATATATGTCAAGATATGTGTATAGTGTTGTTCACTCAACTTCAGATTATTCTTCAGGTTTTCCAACGTTTTCTCAACGTCCCTCATTGTTTTTCCCCCGCCGAGGTGCTGAATTTCCTCTTCGCCGGGGTCGTCAGCAGCGCCAACGGCGGCATCTTGGCGTCCCAAGGACGGACCTCGCTGAGTGCCAAGATGGCGACTCGGTGCAGCACGGGCGATGAATGTATAAACATATATTGACTATATAAATAAATATATTATATATATATAGATAGATTGTATATATATATAGAACATAGTTAGGATGAATATATCAACATATATTTTAACATGAATATTGATATATTTTGATAGTGAACATGAGTATATTAACATATATTGACTATAGGATACTATAGGTATATGATGGTAGATGTTCCCCATGTTCTATAGTGATTTGAGGCGATTCAGAATATCTAACATAGCTTCAAAATGGGTATAGCCAATGATCTGGTGGTATCGAAGATGATATGATTGTTTGACGTTGGTCAGGGGCGGTTTCTTTTGAGACTTGGGTTGAGGAAACTTGTTGAAAGGAAAGAAACATATGGATATACAGAAGCAATAGAAGTGGAATCAAAGGTGATGGAGTGGACATCTTTACAGCAACTATACTAAGAATTTGAGCGACAAATTGAAGGTGGGATTGCCTGCGATGCATGTCCAGCAATCCGCGCTAAATGCAACGAAGCCTTCTTGCCTTTTCCCAACTCGTTGCAAGCCGTGGCTATACGGCGCCCCAGAAGAGCCATGGTGATTTCACAACAATATTTTGAGAGGATTTTGTCCCATAAGACTAATAAGAAGTCCCTCTTAGATACTTGCGTGCGCACAGTCAGAGACATGTTCACTCTAATGCGCAAAAAAAAAAACGACCTCTAATTTGGCAACAGCCATGATGTACAAACATCGTTTGCATTATATCTGTTCTTGCATGTTCCGGCACGTTTGCTTATGCAGTCCCTATGTTTCGTTCGGCCACAATTTGATCACCACAACTCAGCCCAAAGCATTATATTTTATTGATTTTTTACCTGGATTTACCTTGTTCCTAAGACTCTGAGTAGAAATGACCAGCAAGTCACATGACATCAAATTTGAGGGAAGATCTTGGACTCGAGACTCGAGCAGTGTTTTTGCAAGGCCAGTAGGTTGAGGATAAGTACACCAATACCAACCAATGATTTCTGGTTGGTGGTTTCAAACATTTATTTATTCCATCATATATGGGATAATCCTTCCCATTGACTAATATTTTTCAAGATAGTTAAAACCACCAACCAGTTTTCGTTTAAAGTTTAAAGATTGTCCACCTGGATTTGCGGATGCTTCACCAGGTTTCTGTGGACCTGCTGGGAATGTGTGCCCTACTCCGCTTCTTCCAGCAACTATCGTTAGTTCATGTTAGTTCACCCGTTTATAGTTGCAACTATAGATTATAATGATAATGTATTAATATATATATATATGTATATTTCTTACGTTATTAACATATGTATATATATATATATATTGATATATAATAATTGATAATCAATTTCTGTAAGCCATTTAGTTTCACCCATTAGGATCGTAAACCGTGGCGAGTAAAAGCCAGCCCTTGAGGTGATGTTCTTCGAGCTGCCGTTTTTGCTCGGGAGCATCTCAGCCTCTGGGACCGAAACGGCGAGACGCCGTGGCAGTAGACACATGACCATAATTTTGTGTGGAATTTGGTGGCCATATCCTCTATTGGTAATATGATGTAATTATATGATGACATATAAAAACAATAGGATTTTATAATGATTTAATCTGATTTAATGGGATATGAATGGGAGATACCCTCTGGTTATGTCAAAATAGCTATTGAATCCATGGCCATAGAAATAGTGCATTTTCCCAGCTAAAAATGGTGGATCTTTCCATAGTTATGTACACATTTACCAGAGGGTAAGATGAGATAAGATCAGACAAAAGATGAGAAAAGATGAGATAAGAAAAGATATGTTTGATTGTTTTCGATGTTAAAACTCTTCACAATTCATTGGAGGTGGCATAGCAACAAGCTTGTATGGAGGGATTGGTCATTTAAATTGAATAACTTAGTTTTGTTGTCTGTGAGTGAAAACACATCTGACTCCCAGTGAATTAATTATACAACAATTTATCCAGAACCATTTGATCTATCTATTTGTCTATCTATCTATCTACGTATCTATCTATCTATCCATCCATCCATCCATCCATCTATCTACCATAGCTATATCAAATTGCCATGTTCGGTATTTGTTGATGCAAGAACCATACATAGATACGGAATGCCAATATCTACTGGTAAAAACTAAACTCATCATACTACAACCATACTATATCCCATTGACTTAATCATACTAAAACAATCTAAAACATACTTAAAACATCTTAAAACCGAACCCGAACTGAGGTTTTAGTGTTGGTGTTCCGAGCAGATGTGCACATTGTCTACTGGGTGTCTCTCGCCTCTACCCGAGTTTCACCAGTGGAGAGGGGGAGCGGATGTGCGGATGTTCAACGGCAGTGGAACATCGTTCTAAGGCTGTTGAACATGTATCGGACATGGCATGAACATACCCAAATTGTTCAGTGGCTGCAGTTTCTTAAATTTAAATCCGTAATATCGGTGGGATTACCGATATTGAGACTGAGATTGATTGAGACCCCAACTTGCATGTTTGTGATGGGAATCAATCACCTGGTATGTTTGAACCTTCAAAAACTAATGATTTGTGTCCTCTAAATAACAGCATATTTGGAGTACCAAAATTGATTTCAAAGTTTTCTTCAAAACCATGATCGATATGATCAATCATGAAATGGCGGATGTTCAGGTTATTTATTGTTGTTTCTTGAACCTCAGCCATTTCATGCTGGCGTACAAAATAGTAAATGTATACACAATTACTTTTGCATTTGTCATTTCATGTTGGCCATAATTCGTATTTTAGGTTTATGTACATATACCCTGATGGTCAAGTACAAGCCCTGCAGTTGCTGAAAGCTACCACTATTATCCCAAGTTTCCTCTGGCACACCGCAGCTCTGTCGTTTTGATGTGTTGCTCGGAGGTTCTCAAACTGGGTATAGCGTTGTGTAATTATATATAAGAACGTAGAAGATATCATAGCGATGTTAGGTTCATTCATAGTTTTGCTGAAAATGAATCGACATTTGAGGTCTCAAACAAACAACATAGTACAGAGCCCATAGAATCACAAAATCTACATAGACGCCATCGGCTAGTTCTGGTTTGGAAAACATGCAAGGTACTGTACCCGACGCTATCCCAATCGCCTTCGGATCCACAGTATTTGAATAATTATATAGATATGGTAAGGAATAATACAGTGTAATACATACCTGGTTGGTGGTTTCATTGTTTTTTTTCCATATATTGGGAATAGTAACCCCAACTGACGAATATTTTTCAGAGGGGTTGAAACCACCAACCAGATACAGATTACCAAGAAAATCGCACTGACTTATTACGCTCATTTTACCCCTTGGTTAGTTGTGGATTATTCACTAATACAGAGGGGAAAATGCGTTATTTGACTTGCAGGGTTAGATATCATTTTGTAATGATTTAGGGGCCGGACCTTCTAACTCCAACTTTCGGGATGTGCATCCCTTGCATCGAACCTCGATCACAAGAAAAGGTTATCTCTCTCCTATAGGTAACTGAAGAAACTAGCCATGATTTCTGTATATATATAGATCACTCACATTCACTCACAATTACTGCTCACATTTTGCTGTTTCAAGGCAAGCACTGGTGACCCTCATTGAATGCTTTGTGATTCTGATCATCGTCAAGCAGAGCGATTGGCCAAAGTATGCCGAGTTGCTCGTCTGGCTGGCAAGCTGGGTAAGGACAATGGTCATAATTATTCCGGACCTCCAAATCTTGCTTAACGTGTATCAATTGCAATTATATATTATATTAGAAAAAATAGATTATATAGATATCTTTTGATATCAATTCATGAAATATCAAACCATGATATAATACATGTACTTTTACATGTTACCAACGGCATTCAATGGCTACGCATGATGAATCATGATGGTCTTTGGTTTGATGTGGGATGGTCACTAGGGCACCAAGCTTTCGACCCCACAGTTTGAGTACAGCTAAGTCGGTTCATGTCGCTTCGTTGATGGAGCAATGCTTAAAAATTGGGCAGTAGTCAGTAGTTCAGCTTTCATTGCAATGACCAAGAAGGCTGCCGGTCCAAACAGGATTAAAAACAAAGAGGCATGAGAAGGATACTCACGTTGGGAGCTCTTCTTGGGATGAAGCGATACATGTTCTAATCCCAGATGCGGTCCATTAATTGAACAACACATCGTTCCTCATTGCACTTCGCCCATTTATCTATGGATCATCCTCCATGTCTCTTGGGAGATCCACAACAAGACTCATTTGAGACAACTTGCGTAGTCCATCATAGCTGATACATTCATTCTCACTGGCCAACGTCACCATGGAAATTGTTGCTAAAGGGAACGGGTGGAACTAAGATCCTTGGGAAATGTGAAGATAGATTGCGGGATCATGAGCATCAATGAGCAGTGAATGCTAGTTTTTCATGTTCGGGAAAGCTATGGCTTATGATTTGATCAACAATCAGTATATCAATAGATTGGAGGGAAATCTAGAGGAAACCATGGTTCTTACTGGTTTTTACCATCAAATATAGGGGTTTTCAGGTTTCCATTTTCCTGTAAAATTGCCCTTAATTAAACCAATCCAATGACTATAAGACTTAAAGATTGAGATCAATATAATTACTGTATGTTATTTTGATTTTTCAGCCATATTTGAAAATATTTGGCACATGGATCTTTTGCTTTTGACTTTAGTTGCAGCAAAAATCCTTTTAAGTCCCTAACTCTGCCCAATGTGGGCTTATCTGAAAATAAGCTACCTTGACACAATTTCAATTCAATGATTTTTCATGCTTTATCATCCTTTGAAAGGTAACTTTGGCCTATTGAAGTGATTTGTTTCCCCATCTTCAGACAAACGTGCTGCGGACTTTAGTTACTGTAAATCTCGTACTTTGACAGGTTATTCCGATGATATGATGATACAAAAAGCCATCTTTTGATGGTCAAATTATCTTTCTGTTACAATTGTCAGTTAATACCACCACCCACAAGTTTTTTCCCATCATTGAAATCACCACATATTGTTGCTTGTGTGTATAATATAGTATATATATCGGGAAAACGTGTTTGGTCGCCCCAATGCAGTTGAACACGAACATTATTAGGGGGCTTGTGAAACGTGCGCAACTTCTGTGAAACGTGCACAACTGCTGGGAAACGTGCACAACATCTCTGAAACATGCACATATAGAATACTTGAAAGCACTGGGTGGGGGCGGTGAAACACGTTATGCCAATATATATAAAATGTCACAAAATGGCTGGTTAAGCCCCGAGGCCCCATCAAGTTGTGTAGATATATTATATCCCATGAACTATCACCATGAAATGCTATGGCTGGGAGCTATAATATCGCATTCAATATCCAATTATCTACCATTTTCCTGATTAGCCACCATGTTCGGACACATCAATTCCATCATTTGACTGTTGACAATATGATAAAAACGACCCCGGGCACCAACGGTAAAATCCTAGGTGGGGCCCCTAGAACTATGGGTTGTTGTAGATATATGATATATGTCTATATGATGTTTTTTTTAAAACCAACCTACAGTTAGCAACTGGATTATAACCCCTTAACTTGGAATATCCTCTATATACGTATATATATATATATTTATATACGCAGTGTACACATAGCACTGGGGTATTTCATTTGGTTATACACGACACGGATCCTAAGTGGCCTGCAAATTGCCCAAGGGAAGCCCGCGCGCGGAATCGCCCTGCCACTGAGCCGGCGGAAGCTCAGGAGGGGACGAAGGGAGGTGGAGACTGTGTTTTTTTTTATGTTGTTTTTTTTTGGGGGGTGATCTGAGGTGATTTATATGTAGTGTTTTCCAGTGATTTATGGTGATTTATGGTTTCTAGATGTTTCTAGTCATTTATGGTGATTGATAGTGATTTGTGGTGATTTCCAGTGATTTATGGTGATTGATAGTGATTTTAAGTGATTTATGGTGATTGATAGTGATTTGTGGTCATTTGCACGAGGGATCTAAGATAGTTATTGACCTCCATGCATGGTATATGTACATTCACTTGGATTATTTGAGGGTAAATGTTCGAACGTATTCGATACGTATTCATCAAGAGGGGTATATTGACGTGAACCATTCATAGGACCTATGGCACTATGGTTTAAGATTGTGTATTTGCAAGGGCTCGTGGGTATCATCCAAATCCTGGGAAAAATGCTATTGGACTGTATATGTGCACAAAAATCCCCGATCCCACATGGATCCGTGTTTTTTGAAACCAATAGTCCCTCCGACTTGGGATCATTGCGATTACAGCTTCAGTGACAATAGAAGGTCTTTTGCTGACCACTTAGCCTAACATCACGTAATGTTTGTGACGTGCCAAGATATGCCAAGATTCCAGCCAGTGCGTCCATCCGATTTTTGAGTTCAGAGATGGGTTTAGCAGTTTTTGCAGGTACCGTCCAGTAAACGAACATAGCTATGGAAATCATGTGAAATCCATTGCTTTCCCGAAGTGAAATCTACATGGTGGATGTTCCACCTGTTTCATCATTTTTCTGTATATTCCAGCTGTTTGTTCACCCACTTATTCAATACGGGGAATGCTGCGTTCATCCCTTCCGGCTGAGGCCGAGGCTCAGGAGACTGACCCCTAAAAGGTGCGTTGATCTCCGATCTTTCGCGGTCGTTGGACCTGCCATGCTTCGCATATCTTTCGGCGACCCGGTGGGGAGGTGATAAAGTAAAGCATCCTGACAAAAACATCCAGCTGTTGAAGCACGTGTCACTGGCAACCGAAATCGGTACTTACATGGAGAAATATCATGACATATCACGAATATCCCATGGTTCTTGTCCTTTTCAGGAGCAGTTTTTGATGTTGATAAGACCATTGGTTCAACACAGTCGTTCCAGTCTGAATATTCAACTGGAGCACATCCACTGACATCCCCACTGAGCCATGGAAAATCACCATGCTATTAATAGGTAAACCATCTATGGGCCATCTATACCATGGCTATGTTAAATAACCAGAGGGTACCATTTTCTTCACAGAAGGATCAACGAAAACGATGCAATGATTTGCCGAAGCTGCACTGACTGTTTCTGAGCATAGTCAGGCCTCCCACCGCAACAGCCCCCACCATTGAAGGACAGGAATGATGGAAATGAATGGTGGCAGCGCAAATTGGCTGCATATCACCCCCATCTCCCGGTGTTTCAAGGGCTGTTTGTTACACCATTTAAAGGACAGTTGAACAGTGCCCGAAACCACGAGATGTTTGAACAGTTTCCATGGGATTGTAGGGTTCCGGGTTGTAGATAGGATATTAGATGACATTGGTATACTAAAGTTACTATACTTTGTATATGCTTAGTGTACTATACTTTGTATATGCTTGTAGAATCTTGTAGAATCTTGTAGATACTAGGACAAAGTGATTTCACCGGAATGATGCCGTCCAATTTGAGAGCGTATGAATCAACCAGCTCAGTAAGGGATGAAGGTGACACTGCACACTTCGAACTCCCGGCACTCCCGGCGAGATATGTTCATTCTGAACATGTGAGGGCTTAATGGCTTAATGTTGTAACTTCAGCTTGAAAAGTGAATTATATTGTGTTTTTTTCTTTAGGTTTTTTTTATAGGTTGTTGCCTCCTTTCAAGTGGAATTCACCTCACAGTGATCCCACATCCCCATCACCAGGGGTGTCAAGGATCTGCAGGCAATGGATCGCTGCCACCATCCGAAGCCGCAGCGGCGATGCGTTGTACGTGCTGCTGACCGTTTCCGAAAGCATGCAATCGAAGAGATCCATTTCGTAGACAAAGATCTCATATGGAGGTTTCCTAAAATAGGGATACCCCCAAGTCATCCATTTTAGATGGGGATTTTCCATCATAAACGGTCCATTTTTGGGTACCCCAATTCATGGAAACCCCCATATCCTACATTGCAAACATAGATTTGCTAAAGCCGTGTTTTGTTTCTCTTAGGCACAAGTGTTTTACAATGCACCAAGAAACGGGCTGCTGTTAGTACCCGTTAGAAGTCTGCGTTGCCCATTTGCTCAAGCATGTGGTGCTTTTCAGAACACTACTGGCTGGTGGTTTCATACAGTTGTTAGTAAGGGTCCTATTGGGAACCCCCAAACAAGTGAGCGCTACTATTTACCAAAAATAAACATATATATATCATAACTATAACATATCCAAATCATTCCAAATCGGTTTGTTGGCCATGTTGAATTTGACTGTTTTGAGGCTACAGGCTACATATATATATATGATATATATATATATACACATGTATTTTTTGTGGATATCCCAACCACCATTCATATTTCTTTTGAACAGTTGATACTACCAACCAAGCAACAGTGGAAGTTGTGAGCCCGTTGAAAAGGTCGCTCCTGCGCTTCGCCAGACATGTAGCTTCACTCAAAAGCAGAAGTCTTGGACTTGGGATTTCGTTGTACCATTGACTTTCCACAACACCATACAACACCTGTTTCCTAACCATTGCGAATACATTAAGAGTATATAATTTTCCCACTTCGGGCTCGAAATCGCCACATTACTCCCTCACATATTGGACTTCTGTTCACAGGTTGCGCAAGTATAGCAAACTGTGGCAGGCATTCTCACTTACGGAGATGCCCCATGCTGGAATATTTTAGCACCATTTACAGTACCCCAGAAATTGCCAATTTTTGTAGGTAAAAAGACCAGCACTATCCAGCACTTGCCTTTGGCTGAAACAGCTTCCAAAAATGAAATCAGACAATAACCCTAAGATAAGATAACATAAACAACACATAGAAACACATAAGAAATTACCACTGCAGGTTCGGACTTTCAGGCTTCGTCAAAAGTACGCCTGAGGTAGAGACGCACTACCGGGAGATGGACTCCAGTTTCTCTCCTCAGATGCTGATCCACCTCAGGCGCGCCTTAGCATCACATCTCACCACGTGCTGTCCACCTTCCAAACATGATGGTCACCATCCACAATCTTTTGTTAGGGAAACTTCACCACCATCTAAACCAAAGATGGTGTTTTTCCCATTGTTTCCCCAGGGTGACCGATGGTGGTGAAGTTTCCCGTTTCCAAAACACCGTTTGCCCAGCTCGACTCGAGGCGACCAACACTTGTGTCACTTGAAGCACCCGCAGGTCCGGATGTCACGACTTGGGATTTGAACCAAAAATGGGAACTCAAAATTGAACCAAAACTACAGAAAATTGAACTCCAACGAGTCCTATAATGTTTGGGTATGTTTGACATGGGCTCAGTTCAGATTGCCGTTGTCAAACTTTAGAGGCTCACTTAACAGAGTGATTCCACATGCCGGGAAGACAAGCCATGTGTCCTGAATGGCTGATGCAGGTGGATTGTCGATCCTGACTTGGAATTTGGCGGCCATCAACAACAATCCTTTTGAGTTCGGATGCCCGAGACATCGAGACCGGGTGTTCCTCCGTTGAAGGGAAGCGATCATGGTATGGATGGTTTATATATATATATGGGTTATTTGATTGCGACATGTGAAACCAAAAGTCTCAGAGCTTTTCAAACCGTTGAAGATTCGATTCAGACAGGGCATGTTTATTTTTCGGCATCTAAATTGACACCACATTGACCAGGCATGTGGGTCCTGGTAGCTGGTAGTGAGTTGATGTAGTTTCTAAAGGAGTAGTGGACACGGCTGGAAAGTCCCTTCCGATGATCATTCCATTGAAACCAGAGTTTATTTTCAATGCCAGCTTGATGTAGGCAAGAGGATATTAACTCAAGCAATTAAATGACCATCATGTAGTTCTGGTTACATGTGTTGTGCTTACGTTATCATAGTGGATTATATTGTTATATGACCATGTATCTTGATTGTGGCGACACGGGTATCCACACAGTATAAACATGTAAACTATAACAACCTATAGTCGACTATATACATGTTTATACATATGATATTCCAGTATTCCAGAACATGCACATATGCAAGAGTTGCGCATCTCATGCTTCTCATTGGCCACATCCAGGTTATACCTTAACAGCTCCACCGCCCTCAAAACACGCTCGATGGCTTCCAGGTATTGGATCAGCCACTCTGATGCAGCCTACGCCAAGCTGATGGATCAGGTCAGTGTGTAGCAGACTGCCGAGATTTGTTGGGATATAAGCGACAGAAATAGATGGATTTATAGACCAAGGGTCTCTAGTAAGGTGGTTATAGATGGGCCAATCCAAATTGTTTGTTTCTTGCTTTTAGTTGCATTACCATTTCCAGATATGGTTGAAATCTTTAGGAAGCTGCCATCATTGGACGAGGAAGACAAACTTGTGGTTTCGTTTACTACAACGATCATAGTTTTCCGATATGTCCTAAGGACTTTTGCGGCTTGCCCCATAGTTAGAGGGATCGAAGGGTGTTGTTGATTTTTTGATTTTCTTTGGGGCGCCAAACCCTGGCTTCTTGAGAATAATTGTGCAATTGCAATAATTAGTTCACTTCCAGATATTTGATCATGCAACGAATCTGCTAGTTAAATTCCATAGGTGCCACATGATCATATCTTGTCACATGCCACAAGGATGCGCAACCCTTACCAACCACCGCACATGCATTTGGCAGGTGGAGGCGTTTATCGATGATCCACAGGATCGAGATGTGATTTGGTTGCCACAGGGGTGCTGGTGACCGAGACAACTTGGGGTATACCATGGCCAACAAAATAAGGATTAAATGATTAACCCTTTTTTTATTAACAATATAATACATGGGGTATAAATATATAAAATATACAGCTATAAGCACTTGGGATATGCCATGGAAATGCTTTAGTTTCATTTTCCAGCATTATTCTTGAATCGTAGCAACTGTGTCATGTTTTTTCACTAAGGGATTTGCATAGATGTCCCAGTGTCTTCTAAATCAGACTGTTTTAATGCTGGATGTTGCTGAGGCCTCTGTCAGCGCAGGACTAGTAGGGGTTAATGTTGGACGATGTTGGACGGGTAGTTTTGCAATGACGATTGTGCTTTTGCTTACATGGAGTACATCAACCTTTTTGAGCAAGGTTTCTAACATTGGTCATAAAATGTCATAAATAGGTTAACTATTCCTCTAGTTGTTGTTTGTATCAGCAGCATTGTTGGCGTTGTCATGACGATTCTTCGTGACATGTCATGTTCAAATTTGATTGGGTAGTTTTGCATTTTGTTGACAACATGTCCATGTTTTTGCTGAACATCCTTCGTATTCCTTTGTTTTCATTGCTCATGGTCAAGTTCCAAACGTGTTTCATAGGGGACGTGTATTTCCTTCGCATCCAAACCTTGAAGCCATGGAGATGTCCAGCGAACCTCATCGGAGAATTTCTCAGCCCAGTTGATTTTCAAGGTCCCGGTGGTGGATGTGTTCACCCCGGAACTTTTTGCAGAGCTCATACAGCAGATGAAGGCGGGGGATGACTCTACTGAAGTGATGGCAAATTATATGACTAAGTGGGTTTTGGCCTCGATTGAGGCCCTTAGAAGATCTTAGTGAGAGCAAGTATTGATCATCACTGGATATGATGGGCTAAGACTTTAAGAAATGATAAGAATGGGTTGTAATGGGATACAGCAATATTGATACCGTTACAACTGGGACATCAGTCGGAAGTTTGGGCTACACCTCCCAAAAGTTCACAGATTGGTGGCGGGAACTCGGTGCTGGCCGCAGGCCCTTGAATGGCAAGGCCTTGATTCTGTTGAAGAGCAGGGAACCCAGAAAGATCCCGTTGATGGTGGACGCATCACCAAGTACAGGGTGATTTATCAACTGTGGATATACCACTTAATGGATAAATTTATATTAAGGGCATCAAGGGTGTATACCACTTAATGGGTAAATTGATTATAAGATACTTCACTAATCAAACATGGCAATTGGAGCTCCCCTAGAAAAGGGGCATCTTAATGGGAGAATCATCTATATATGGGACATTTTCCGGCTAGCCATGTTTGTTTACCAGAGGATAATATGGGATATAGTGGATATTAATGGGATATCACCGACTTTGGGAAGGTTCACCAAATATCTTCAGGTCAACTGCTTGGTGTTTCCAACGGCTTATCATCCGCAGGTCGTCTGATTAAAAATTTTGGTGAGCTATGATAGATGTGGAAAACCCATGAAAACCCACGGTTTCCAATGATCCAGAAATGCTGGGTTTCTACATCTATGTTAAACGTAGTGACTACAGGAGAGTACATCAAATGCTGTACGGAAGATGACCCTGAGTCAGATTTTGAAAGGTGATCCTGGATGTGTATTTAAGCAACTTTGTTTGGACCCCATTCTCGAAGTGTCAATAAGAGTACCTCTGGATTTTGCAATTTCGTTGTATCCTTTTCCGAATTGATCTTTTGCTCATCTCCACCTGGTTTCAAGGCTGTACAGACAACTGATAAAGTCGTGCCTCGTTTTTGGGAATTACCAGAATTAGCTTGGGAAACGGTTAACGTAAAAGTCGTGCCTCGACCCTAAAACGCAAGCGAACTCTGACTTCAAAATAAGTTGTATTTTTGATCACCAACTTCCGATGACTGGATAGTACC
>Ga0126342_10006107_pt1 | contig 21284 bp, 20 predicted proteins | sample Cyp1metagenome_FD_92528 | JGI IMG/M metagenome (GOLD analysis project Ga0126342, IMG submission 92528) | Coral microbial communities from Lord Howe Island, Old Settlement Bay, Australia - Cyphastrea 1 metagenome | ecosystem: Host-associated > Invertebrates > Cnidaria > Coral ...
GCATCCTTTTTTGTGAGATTACGCTTGGATCTTTTTGGCCCCGTGGCTAGTGCAGACAAGCCAGAGCACCTTAGCAAAGGCTGGGAACAGGGACAAAAGGAGGCAGAGCGATGGTCAAACATGCAAATATATGTAATGGTATGTAAATGTATGTAAATGTATGTATTGGTATGTATTGGTATGTAAATGTATGTAAATGTATGTAAATGTATGTAATGGTATGTAAATGTATGTAAATGTATGTAAATGTATGTAAATGGTATGTAAATGGTATGTAAATGGTATGTAATGGTATGTAAATGTATGTAATGGTATGTAAATGTATGTAAATGTATGTAAATATATGTAATGGTATGTAAATGTATGTAATGGTATGTAAATGTATGTAATGGTATGTAAATGTATGTAAATGTATGTAAATGTATGTAAATGTATGTAATGGTATGTAAATGGTATGTAAATGGTATGTAAATGGTATGTAATGGTATGTAAATGTATGTAAATGTATGTAAATGTATGTAAATGTATGTGAATGTATGTAAATGTATGTAAATGTATGTAAATGTATGTAAATGTATGTAAATGTATGCAAATATATGTAATGGTATGTAAATGTATGTAAATGTATGTAAATGTATGTAAATGTATGTAATGGTATGTAATGGTGTGTAAATGTATTTAAATGTATGTAATGGTATGTAAATGTATGTAAATGTATGTAATGGTATGTAAATGTATGTAATGGTATGTAAAAGTATGTAAATGTATGTAAATGTATGTAAATGTATGCAAATATATGTAATGGTATGTAAATGTATGTAAATGTATGTAATGGTATGTAAATCTATGTGATGGTATGTAAATGTATGTAATGGTATGTAAATGTATGTACATGTATGTAAATGTATGTAATGGTATGTAAATGTATGTAAATGTATGTAAATGTATGTACATGTATGTAAATGTATGTAAATGTATGTAATGGTATGTAAATGTATGTAATGGCATGTAAATGTATGTAATGGTACGTAAATGTATGTAATGGTATGTAAATATATGTAATGGTATGTAATGGTATGTAAATGTATTTAAATGTATGTAATGGTGTGTAAATGTATGTAAATGTATGTAACTGTATGTATTGGTATGTAATGTATGTAAATGTATGTAATGGTATGTAAATGTATGTAATGGTATGTAAATGTATGTAAATGTATGTAAATGTATGTAAATGTATGTACATGTATGTAAATGTATGTAAATGTATGTAATGGAATGCAATGGTATGTAAATGGTATGTAATGGTATGTAAATGTATGTAAATGTATGTAAATATATGTAATGGTATGTAAATGTATGTAATGGTGTGTAAATGTATGTAATGGTATGTAAATGTATGTAAATGTATGTAATGGTATGTAAATGTATGTAATGGTATGTAATGGTATGTAAATATATGTAATGGTATGTAAATGTATGTAAATGTATGTAAATGTATGTAATGGTATGTAAATGTATGTAATGGTATGTAAATGTATGTAAATGTATGTAAATGTATGTAAATGTATGTAATGGTGTGTAAATGTATGTAATGGTATGTAAATGTATGTAAATGTATGTAAATGTATGTAAATGTATATAAATGTATGTAAATGTATGTAAATGTATGTAATGGTATGTATGTAGTGGTATGTAAATGTATGTAATGGTATGTAAATGTATGTAAATGTATGTAATGGTACGTAAATGTATGTAATGGTATGTAATGGTATGTAAATGTATGTAAATGTATGTAATGGTATGCAAATGTATGTAATGGTATGTAATGGTATGTAATGGTATGTAAATGTATGTAGTGGTACGGTGCGGCGTGGTGCGGTGCTGTGTGGTGTGTGGTGTGTCGGGTGCGGGGTGTTACGTCATGTGATGCATGTGATGTAGTGCAATGCAATGCAATGGAATGGAATGGAATGGATTGCATTTTATTGTATGCATGCATGGATGGATGGATGTATGTATGTAGGTAGGTAGGTATGTAGGTATGTAGGTATGTAGGTATGTAGGTATGTAGATATGTATGCATGTATGCATATACTTATAAACAGATCTTTTGCGAGTATCCCATGGGTAGCCATGTCAAAAACTGCCGCGGCGGCATACGTCACGAAATTTCAGAAACGTTTTCTGGACGCTGGTCTGGGCTCACGTCTCGAAGAATTTGCCCATTGAAAATTGTGTAAATTTGTATCAAGGGTCTGGTCCAGTTACATATAGGTACCCTTACACTTCCTGATATGAACAATCCCATCTCACGTTGAGACGGGGTGAAGTTTCAAGTCCTGAAGTTGTTGCATTAGCACAGACCAAACTCGCCCGTATTGTCAATGCTGGTGTCGTGCAATGTTCGACATCTTTGAAGCAGTTGAAATCTAGGGACATCCATGGGACATTCAGGTACCCAAAACATAAGGAGGCTTCTAGGCCGATCTTGAAAACCTACGGCCTACGGCAACCAAAAATCGCCGGGGACCCAACTTGACCCGTTGGAGTTCAACTGCTCAAGCAGTTCCCGAAACTACTTTCTAGGAGTTGGAATCCTGACGAAGACGAACTTGCTTGAAAGATAAAGAAAGGCCGTTGAGTAGAGCGAAACATCTGTTGTTTTAGATCCTTTGTGACCTTTGTGGCGGAGTTTCGGCAGGAATGATGCCAACCACTTGCTTAGACTTCGGTCGATAACGATCAAAGGGACGTATCCACGTATCCTTTCCTCTGCAAACAGAGGTGAAACATTGTGACATTTTTTGCAGCAAGGGGTTTTCAGAGCCTCCTTGGATCTCCTTGGTGTGGCTGGACAACTTGCTTGAGGACCAAGCGCGCACAAAAAGGAACATGGAGGCTGTAGAATGGTCCGACGAGCTGACCAACACTGGCTGCTCAAAGGGACCAACCATTGCTTGATGGGTTTGAGGCTTCGAGACCGCAGAAATCGAACCAGTTGGGTTGATGTTCTGATGTTTGATGGAGGCAGAAACAGTTTTTTTGTCGACAGAATTGGAAAAAGGCCTAGAACTGTCGGTTCGATTCTGTGGAGCAGCCAGATGACCCAAATCGTTGCGCGTCCGCCTTGGGCCCTGTTCCAAATCAAACGACATTGCCAAGCAGCGGGGTATCCTTGATGGAACTTGATGGATGTGGGCACTAGATGTGTCTGCACCTGCTCCGCTTGATTTCTTTCCTACTTCTGGGTTTGCGTTCTTGTTGAACGACACCAGTGTACGTGCAAAGATGATCAAAGATGAGCATCATGATGCCGAGTTTGTGAAGCTCTGTAAAACATGCAATGCCCACCCCGTTTTTCAGGACAAACACGTGATATTTTATGCCTGTCCTTTGGCAAAGTTCTCGCGGCTGCTTTCTTTCTTATTTCTCAAAGCTGGCCCACTTAAGGGGGTCAATAGTACATGCTCCAAATAACTCCAAATCGTTGATAGGGGGCCTCAGAGGACAACGATACTGGCCATGCTGATAAGATCTTCGTCCCATGGCTGAATGCTGGTGTTGGCAGATGTCCACCCCACAATCCTTCCATAACTGAGAAATATGGGATTTCAAAAGCAAACTTTGAGGCCACTTACAATCACTGCCTGTGAAGTCCTGCATAATTGTATAAATTATATAGGTAATAAACATGGTACTGTATTTTTATTTCAATATCGATGATACTCTGGCTAGTCTCTGGCCCGCGGATGTGAAAGGTAAACAGAATTGACAATCCTTGAAGTTGACAACTGTTGCACTGTTGCTACCTCTGAGCTGCATCGGCATCAAACGGTCGGCAGAGAGCCGCTGAGTACTCCCCGGATGACGCCCTTTGCTACCTCTGAGCTGCATCGGCATCAAACGGTTGGCAGAGGCCCCTGCAGGCTGAAAAGAAAGGTCAAGACTCCACCAGTTTCTGTCGAAATTTGGCAGATTTACATTCGTAATTGAAGAAAGTCACATTAATTAACTATTTCCTGACTTCACGGAATCAAGATACACTTTCTTTAGACGGTTGAAGCCCAACAATGGTGAAATTGTTGGGACAAATTGGCAGCAGGCAATCTTCCTGGGCTTAGGCTGCGACACGTTATCAACTCGGCAGGGGAGCATCCTTTATTGCTGGACAAACAGTTCAGGAGGGGTGCGAACATCTCCTGTCGGTGATACCAAGTTCCCAGTCCGACCATGTGTCATATGGCCTACCATTGGATCCCCCAAGTGGGAGAACCAAGTTCTTATGGCAGCAGCTTCTCAACATGAGGGGTCTAAAGATCCGAAAAGTCTCTGGCAGAAACAGCTTGTGAGCTGTGCGGGCTGTGCCGGCTAGATTGCATGATGGCCATGGTCAGAATCAGGATTTCCCATGATTTGTCAATGGAAACAGCTCTGAATAGCCGAGATCACTGGATAGCTGGGTTGGCAAGCTTGGCAAGCATGGCAAGCTTGGCACAGACACTGTACTTGATAAACTGCAAGAACCATACGGGCAATCATTGTGACATGCGCAATGCTGACGGTGCCTGAAAAAGATTCGTTCGGCTGCGTCGCCGAACGCGTCTCGCAGGATGATTTGGTGTGAAACAGTCACGTTGCGTGAAAATAGAATAGGGTACCCTTTTCGTATCCCATAGTGGTGGCATTCTCATGTTCGAGTGTTTTGTGAACCTCATTCCCAAAATTGCCATATGGGTGGCCATACAGGAAGGGCCCACTCTTGGAGCAGCGATGTTGACTCAGGAGCTGCGTTCTGGCTTGCAGCAGCAGGTGCAGGTAGATGTCCGCGGGACTTTTGCGTGGAGCTGTAGTACTTCCAATAAAAGCTGAATTAAACCGATCTAACATGGATTGTAATATGTACATATAGATAATGTGTTTGTGTTTTTTTGATGAAATATTTCACACCCGGTAAAAACAATAATCTTCCTGGCCACTTTAAGGAGTCGACAGTTCGTTTACGAAAAAGCGAAGAGATCTGGTAAAGCGACTTGTGAATGGTAGTTGGAATATAGGTCAGTCCAGAACAGGGAAGTAGTTAACAAAACATATGGCCAATTCTGGAGAGAACTTGAGGTTCTAGACCGCTGGATTTTGGGTTTTTCTATAAGCAAACCACATTCTTTTTTTCGGCTATTTTGGTGGAATATGTTGTTCTTTGCTCCGTTTTTTTTTGGCAGGATTCACCCACATGGAGGAATTAAGAATGAATGGACATCGAGACAGCAAATCAGACCTGCATTTTTTGGGTGCCAAAAAACGAGTCACAGTTCCATCACCCCAATATTAAACATCAGAAACTATTGTTTAGTGATTTACAGATCTTTGGGACCATTTATGTAAGGGGTGTCAAAATTTAGGAAGGGATTAGTTTTTGACGCATCGATCCATGGGTCATTTGTGCCATGGTTCAAGCCACCGAAAAGCTGATGCAAATACTCTGTGGGGCCGCCCATTAATTCATTAATTGCCACAAAACTCCTCAGGATCTGAGATCTCATTGAGTCGAAAACCATATCAGGGTCAAGCCCCTCAGGTGATTTTTACCATAATATTGGGGGATGGTCATCAACCCATAGGGATGGTCATCAACCCACGACAGGTTTGGGGATTCCCATGTCTTGGGATGGATGACACCAAATATACCACCCAACTTGACCATGGCACATATGTAAAAATTTGGGTGTGTCCCGCAGGTGTACATACATTCATACATACATACCTGGGCTATAGCCAATATTCACTGTATATCTATATATATATATACATATATGTACACATATTTGTTGGTATACTGTTGGTCATATGTCCCACGATATTCCATTGTATTACACCATTTCTTTTTAAACAAAATATTCCATTGTATCCCAACTATATCCCGTTGTATCTCCATTATATATATATATATTTTTCTATGAAATTTCGAACAAACATGGCTCTTCGCCCGAGGACCAGGTTTCCAAATGCCAAGCGACGGCGGACAGCTTGAGCACTTGCAGCACGAGGCAAGGATGAACAATATGTTGATCCATTGGTCTCCAATACATCAGAGATGTGCGAGACAAGGCGGGGGATTTTTTGGATCAACAATCAGCACACTCTTCTTATCTGCTAAAAAAAGTGACCGGTTGACGTTTACCTTGGGGGTCTAGCGGGGTCTGGAAGTGGGACCGTGTTGGCGAAATGTTGTGATGCGTGTAGTATTGCTTCATGGCAAAGACATGGGGAGACAAAGTTTTAACTGATTGTAGTTTAAGTGGAAAGGACAGTATTTGAACGGTGAGTTTTATGAGGTTCTAGAACGTCATTTTGCCCCAGGATCTCCTTGGAACAGATGGAAAAATCCTTGGCCTTACGGTGCACCCGGATGGGATGGGAGCGGGAATGAATAGCAGTTTTAATGGGATATGAACGGAATATTTCATGGGAATAAAATAGGATATGAATGTACAGTATGAATTATATGCTAATCGGATACTGACGGTACATTAATGCGATTAACGTGATGCAACCAACACATATTTGCACATCCAATCAATGTCAGTAGCCGCTTGAATCCTGGCCTCAACTTTTGGCCGCCATCCGCCCTTCTTGGCATGTCAAATCGCAGGTATCATCCCTGCGCAAAAATGACAAAACCACCGGTAGAAACACCAGTGGTCAACTTGTCTCCCCTTGAGTTGAAACCACTAGCACCAGTTATCGACGCACTTTAAGCATATGGCTTTGTCTGAACATAGAGCACCCAGTAAAATCTCATTGCTCATATCAACGTGCTTTTTTTTTTTCCCTGATATTGGGTTTTGTCGGAGTATACACCATTTGCAGACAAATCCAATATCAGAATGCTGGTTATATATTGTACCCCACTACATTCTCAAGATACATATCCCAATGATATCACCCAAAAATGGTCGGTGAAATACCCGAAGGTAGGAAGACTGGGGTCGTCTATGAACCCATAGGCCATCAATCTGCTATTTATAGCTTATATATGGAGGTTTCCTAGAATAGGGATAGCTCATGATAGCTCCAAATCATCCATTTTAATCGGATTTTCCACTATAAACCAGCCATTTTGGGGTACCTCCATTTATCGACCCCCCCCGGTATCCATGTATCCATTTTCGTCCAGTGTTTGAGGCAGTCACTGGACGAGCTGTCCATGGATCATCGGCAACTGAAGAGTCAACTCCTGAATGCGGATGAGGCTGGAAAATGGAGAGATTTCACCAACCGCTCTTGAGGTGTAGCTTCCAGTAACGTCTATCTTTGTTGGGGAGATGGTAACATGGTTGGGTGGTCTAAGAACAAAAAACGACGGGGCTACTGTAGGGGTTCTAATATGCTTTAACCTCCCCAATACGGTAATGAACTTGAACGATCAAATGGTTGGCCACTGAAAGACTGCATGGTTACATGTCTGAACGCTTGAGTGAAGCGCTCTTTGAGCTCTTGTGAACTACCTCGTCTCTGAGCCAACTATCTCCCTGCTGTTTCTCTCGACTACTTCTACAAGCTCGTCTTTTTCTCCGGGCTACCTAGACCATTTTTTTGTCTCTGAGCTTCATTCTCTGAGCTATTTCTTCTTGAGCTATTTTTTCTTTGACTTACTTTTTTGAGCTACATCTTCTCTAAGGCACCTCTCTTGTAAGATATCTCTCTTCAGCTACCTCAGTGAATTGTTTGAGAAGCCGCTACGATGCGCTTGGCGAGCCTCCATTGCACGCCGCAGGGTGCAGGCAGCGCTGGCAACCAGAACATCGCGGAACTAACATGTAGCCATTGATAGCCATTGATTCCATAAAAAGAAAGACATTTGTTTTTTGAAAAAATCAATGAACCATAATGAACCATTCCCAAGTCGCATTCCCGTGAAGGTGCGGGCAACACGTGGCGAAGATGGCGCCTGGCAGGTGTCGAGACGTCCGGCCTAGGAATGTGATGTCCGTATATGTCCGTGAGGTCGACTGGTGACGGGACCCACTGTGGCATTTGGATAGGAATTTTGAGAACCTGGAGTGGTGAACCGCTGTTGTTTTGGATGCTTCTTTGTTTTGTTTTGCTTTGTTTTGTTTTGTTGGGCAGGACGTTTCTTTTTTTTGTGAGTGTTTTATGAGTTTCTGGAGTTGAAACAAAGAAACAGCGATCTGAAGAATGGAGACCAAGAGCACACAGTTTCGGACTTGACCGAGTCAGAAGTGGAAATCTACACCAACGATATGGATAGAACCAGAAGCTATAGGGGAACTGGCAACCAAAGTGGGTTGATCTGAAGGAGCGGTAGGACATGCACGGGTCTTAATACATAATCTCAAGTGTTGGGTTCCCCCTGATTTGCCGATTCTGCCGATTCTCTTATATTACTTGGATTCTTTTTGCAATACTATAGATACTATAGATCATCAGAAACCAGCATGTAAATATGATATGATATACCATCTGGTTATTTAACATAGCCATGGAAAATCATCATTTTAATAGGTAGACAATCTATAAATGGGCCATTTTCCATGGCTATGTTAAATAACCAGAGGGTAGCTGGTCATTATTAAGTCCTCAACAGCCTGTAAATCTTGCTGGGCCCCATGACGAAGAATCGCTATGCAGGCCTGTTAACCGTCCTCCGGTTTTCGCAAAAAATGCAATTGAAAATGGCCATGTGTAGATCATTAAGGATCATTACAAGTCTACAATAGTCTATATACATATATGATCATACATGGCTTACAAAGTATATCATACACTGGATATAATATGGATATAATATCAATGTCAGTATGTGTCGTTGTACATCCGTGGCTGGTCGATCTCCATGACCCATGATGCAATGGCCATTTGGGGCGATCTGCATTTGGAGAACACTTTTGGCGTTGATGGCCAAACCAAAACCTAGAAAAACCACTAGATCATGCTTGGAAAGCATCATTTTGGCCCATTTTGGCATATCCTTGTTCAAGTGTTTAAGCCTTTGCCTATATCTTCGCAGTTGATCCTGCACCATATTTCGCAGAATGAGTTTCAGGGTTATTTTTGCGCCTCCTCTTTCACAGCATTCATATGGGTTTCCAAATTCAACCATAGGAATACCATGGAATACACAGATGTTGCCATGTTGCGGCCAAAGTAGACACCCTGCCAAAGGGCAGGTGCTGCCCTGCTGCCCCAAAACTTGAGGGATGCCCATAAAGCCCGTGTTGGCTGCGATCGAAACGGGTCGCCAACATGTCAGTCTCTGCCAGAAAAAAATGATCCAGGATGGTTCTTTTGACCTGCAAGAGACACTGTGAAATGGGTTGAATCGCTTGTGAGGGCTTGTGCTGTCGCAATATTCAGAACTGTTTTTTTGCGTTTTTTTTTTAAAGTCTATGTGCTACACGGACAAAAGTCTGGCAGTAGGGAGTCTACATGTACCACTGACACATCAAATATGCGTACGAAGATAGGAATTATACACATGGTACAGAATGGTACACATCCACCGTTTGTGGAGTCTACGTGTCGACCTACCAAGTCCTCTTCCTGTCGGTCGCAGATCGCTTAAAAGGCCCAAGAGACCAGATGCATGAGACGAAACGAGGCCCTGACAGCACTGGACCGAACGATAAGTGGATCATTCCACGGATGGTAGTTGTGGTTTGCCCGAAAGCTTCAAGTCCCTGCGACTTATCCAAGTGAAAAAGGAAGCAAGAAGGGTGAACGACTTCAAGCCAAAGCTACTTAACTGGAGGTTTCCTAAAATGATGGTACCCCCAAATCATCCACGTTCATCGGATTTTCCATTTTAAACTATCCATTGTTTGGGTACCCCAATTTGACGTTTCGCCTTGCTGATGGATCGTGGCCTATGGCTCCCTGCGCTGCAGGATTTTCCGGCGATTTTTTTTTGTGACTGTCTGACATCTTTATATATTCGGCGACAAAATAGGAGAATGCTGTATCTGAAAACTGGTGATTCACCAATAGGAGCGTACAACCAAATGGCAATTTAAACTGGAAACTGCTGATTCACCATCAAGATTTCTTGGGCCAGCTCGGAATTGTTTTTCAACTTTTGAAGGGGACCCATTTGCTTGACGCACTTCCTATGGCCTGGAACCGCAAAAATCTGGGGCCTTGTATCCTGGAAGATACAGTAGTTTCCTGTTTGGAAATGTTCGTTCTTGTAATAGTAGCTTGCGAATTAGATATTCTCTTCTTTATGTTCCTCTTCAGATCAGCCCCAGATAGCTGTATCCAATGTCTGCCATCTTTGGTTGCTTGATTTCTTCATGTTTGCCATCTAAATCAACATCGTTGTTGCTTCACCCCCAATTCAATGTTGCTTAAATCGTCATTTGAATCACAGATTTGCTTGGTTCAGTCCTCTGTTTGACGCTTGAAACAGGTAAATGTCCCATTTTTGTGGGTGAAGCCCCTATTTTTCTCCCCGTTTTTTGCTGAAAAAACGCCTCGTTTTTTTGCCGCCTTCCGTTGTCACATAGCCAGGAGGTGCACCTGCTGCAGTGTCTCGCCAAAATTGATGGACCCTCTTTACGAAAAAAAATATACTATGGGTATGGGTATGTTATACTATACCATGGTATATCTAGGTATCTCTATATACATCTTACCCATACCTAGATATACCAAAAAACACATCTATATACTACTGTATATGGTATACTCGCCGTATGCTAGCCCCCTCAAAAAACCTACCTTTTGCTACTACCTTGTAGCCAGTAACTTGTATTTGAAACACGCTGCATTCATTGAAACAAGAAATATCGTTGTTAAAGGAACATGCTTTACAATCTGCCTCGAAGACATGATATTCCCCTAAATAAGAAGTAATACTCTTGCAAGAAAACTAGAATGTATGGAAAGATGCAATACATCCTTTAATGAAGCTCAGCCTTCCCCTCATTTTTCTTGTGTGCCTGTTCTTTTGACACATTCCACTTCTTCAAAAAATTGCCTTGAATGCAAGGTACTCCCTTAAGTAAGACGCAGTATTCTTGCAGAAAAATACAATATGTGGAACGATGCAATACGTCCTTTGATGCAGTTCAGCCTCCCTCTCATTTTTTCTGTATGACATTTGTTTTTAAGTTCAGACTTCACTTCTTCAAAATATTGTTGCCTGTCTTGTTCAGACGTTTCATTCATATGAAAGGGCATATTGCACACATTCATCCATGACCTGTCTCTTTCAACAAATACTACATACACCCACGGGTTCTACTTCATAGTAATTCTTATTTGTATTATCGCATATACCTTTAGTATACCCTTGAATAGAATTTTATTTGCCATGTTTTGCCTTTATTTTACCTTTAAGATACCTTTACTATGCCTTGGATATATCTTTTCAATGCCATGTAATACACCTGTAATTTACCTTTAATATACAATTTGATATACCTTTAGTATACCATTTGATATTCCAAGAATCGACCTTTGATATATATCATTTACTTGACCTTGAAAACACCTTTAGTATACCTTGAAGATACCTTCAATACATATACCTTAATATACCATTCAATATACCTTCAGTATACCATTTCACAAAACATGAGAATACCAATGTTAAATTACCGGAGGGTAAAAAGCAATAAAGTCCAAGCAAAATAATGAAACATAAATCAACACAGATGGGCAGATGGGATGTTTCTGTCAGTCTGATTCATAGTTTACCTAGTTTACCTTTGGAAATCCACTAGCTTGGTGCCTTGGGCGTCCTATACTCCCAGCTCCTTCGTTACTTTATATCTGCCCCACATCCACCTGGGCTTTTTGGATAACCTCCCACTGATAGTTCCAGTTGCAACCCCTTGGGGTTCACCGGGTTCAGGTCAGCTGGCCAGAAAAGTGCTCAACATGGCAATGGAATCTAGAAACTCTGGTCAGTGGTTCAACTGGAGTTCGCGGTTTGGAGTTGAATTGCCGGAAACCACATAGTTTTGGTACCATTTTCAGGATCGTCAACCCATTTTGGGGTACCTAACACCAAAACCCATACCCCACTTAGAAATTTGTTTATACATATCTACCATAAACCCTAGTTATACTATTTACTATTTATATAGTAGTTGCACATGTTATAAACATATAGTGATACAGATGCCCATTCTGGCCCTAAAGAGGCCCTGGCCGCGGCCCAAGCGGCTGAACTAGCAGCCAGGTACGCCGAATTCTGCGATTTGACCAGAAATGTGGTGACCATTTGGTGTTTGAAACAATTATAATATTAGTAATAATAACAACAACAACAATAATAATAATCATTTGGTGACCATTTGGTGATTCCGGGTCATTCTGGGTGACTGAAACAGTCAGATTCGCCAGATTGGATTTTCCCGGGAAGTCTGGTGACAACGGGGAGCCGTTCCAAAACCATGGCGACTGGGTAGGCTCCGCGCACGGACAGCACGGGGCCCAGTGGCCAGCCAGTTCTGGCTCTTCCAGGGCCAAGTCTGTGGGCTGATGCATTGCGAACACGTGATGATAATATATACATATACATATAATAGTAACAAAAATATCAACAATTATAAGATAATTTATATGGATAGTAGACCATATAGTAATGAATCATATGATGAATGTATATCATTACAACATCCATGGATCACTTGTGATGAGTATACTACAATTCCAAAAGCAGCGACTAATGGATTATTCAATGGAACATATCATGATGAACACATGATGAAGAACCACAGACAGATGGAACCAGATGATGATGAACGTGTGATGAACTGAACATGGCAATGGCTGAGTGGAACATATGATGGACCACAGATTGGATGGGGCAAGCCATTGGGGCAAGCCTTGGGGCAAGCCCAATCGGACAGACTCTCATGTCTTTGTTGATATTGGCCTTCACATATTTATGTACATGCATGTATATATATATAGATGTACATATATACATATATGTACATGTGTATCATAGTGCATATATGTACATGTATACAACTATATATATATATATTACACGTCCATGTATATAACAATAATTGTATTATTGTTATTAATAATCATAACAATAATAATATTAGTAATAATCATATATATATATACACATATCTATACGTACATGAATATAAGAACAATAATGACAATAATAGTAATGAAAATAACACTACTACTAATAATAGTAATGATGAACAAATAAATAATAGTAATAGCAATAGCAATAGTAATAGTAATAGTAATAGTAATAGTAATAGTAATAGTAATAGTAGTGATAATTATAACAATAGTAATACTAATAATTGTATATATATATATACATAATTATACATATGTGGATATCTCCTCAGTTTGAGAGCTTGTAGTCAGTTGTAACCAGTTGTGGCCGTGACAGTTACATTCCGAAAGTTGTCTAGCTGAGGATCAGCTAAATGGAGGCGCTGGGAATGTGCCACAAGTGGTTGAAGGAAATATCACTATGGTGGATAAACATGAATCTTTTGACAATCAGGACAAAAATAGATGTTCACTTTGTATTGGAAAATCAATCTACTTCTAATGGTTATATGAGAGGTATGAGTGAGTGTCTCCACCCGTCGATGGGGAGATGAGCGAAAGAACATGGTTGGATCAATCGACCTATCAGTCGCTGGTCACTTGCAGCGTTTGAATCCTCATCATTTTCTCGTTTTTAGGTACCCTCCGTCAAGCAAACATGGCAATTGGAAATCCCCTATAAATGGAGGTGTTAATGGGATAATCATCATTACCAGAGGGTAAATGATTTGAGCCCATCATCTCATCCAAAAGAAATGGGATGTAACGAAGCGTATCCTTTAGCCAATCGAAATGAAAAAGGCACCTGGATCACAGGTTCAGTGTGCATTTCGTTTGAGATCCATCTGCACTTGCAACGCATCAGAGGGGGATTTGCCTGTCTGAAAATTGGCAATGGGCCGTCGCAAAGTTTACCCTGCCAAAAAATGGAGGTTTTCGGGAATCTTGTACCGGCCATACCCTCTGGTAAACTAACATAACTATGGAAAATCACCATTTTTCATGGGTAAATCAACTATTTCGACTGGGCCATTTTCAATAGCTATCTTTGTTTACCACTATAAATGGCCATTTTCAATAGCAAACTGTTAAATTACCAGAGGGTAAATAGGAATTGGACCCACCTTTGGAAACTTTGGAACCACAGGGATGGTGTCACCTCGCCCATGGATGCCAGGGGAAGCGTCCCGGCGTGAGGAGCTTGGAAATGGTGACCGCTTTAAGGATCGCTGCAGTCATAAAGCAACCTCCAAACAGATCGAAAAGTTGAGGTAAAAGCCTACTAAAATAGTGACACATTACATCAAATTACTTTCTTTCTTTTTTGGGATCACTGTAAGCTAATTGTCAAGTAAATAGTTCTTTTTAAGGTTTTAAAGGATCACAACCCTATTTTTGCGCAGGGTAAGTGGGGCCCAGCGAACTTCAGAGGATGGGTTGCTTGCCAGCTTGGAACCTCAATCTATGAAACAAATCCCTCTTCATCCTGCCGATTCGACCCTGTGGTAACCAAACATGAAATGCGCGACATCCAAGCTTTAGGAGATCAGTCATCAATGAAGATCTGGACAATGCAGGGGTTCAGCTCGACACAAACTGTGTCGAGGCGTCTTGCCAAATCCTCCAGGTGGGTTCCGGTGTGGAAAGGCTGAAACAAGAACCCTTGCTGCCAAAAAGCTGACGGCGGGGAGTTGAGCCCCCACTAGTTGCATGCGTTCGGGAAGAGTAACAAGACTGCACTGGAACATCTGAAACTTGGAAGTGGCACTTTAGGGATGACCGCCCCATGACATGATGGATCTTGGCGAAACTGGGATGGGGAGGTGTCCTAGATGGCCGCCCAGAGGCTGGAGGGGTGAAAAATGGGATTTCCCGCATCGCAGATGGCCAGCGCTCCAGTTGTGTATTGCACATTGGTGGAAAGTCTTCAAAGTCTTCACAGAGTCATACAGAGTCTCCAGGTGACGAAGCCCTTTTTTGAGGCTGCCTATTGGCCTATTGGCCTATGTATGTGACGAACTGTGACGAACTGCAAACCCGCAGCATGTGGCTCAACCTGCATGGAAATGGGCTTTGGGCAGCCCCTAATGCCCTTTCCTCTACTTCCCACGTCTGGGGTCCTGGACTTTCCGGGGCCATAGCCATGAACCGTGGAAGACCGTGCACACAAAATCAACAAATGGTTTCAGTCTTTCCTGTTTTGCTGATGACATCAGACAATTTGACTCTTTTTTCCAGTAAGAATCTGGGCCACAAAAGATGCATGATTTAGTTCTGAGTCCAGCAAGAACATGAAAATCCTCCCGAGTCTTGCATTGTTAGTATTTTACTTGGGCATCACATCTTGTTTTGCCAAACATCTCATGGCTCTGGGGGACAGCGAATGGAAAACCTCTCGTCCAACTGAGATTTTCTTTGCACGTGTAATGTTCTCGGAGGGTTTTCCTTTTTGCAGACCATGTTTCACACACTTTTCCATGACCCACAGGCGATTTTCAGTTTGATCTGGTAATTGTGCCTATTTTCTAGGGGTAACACTGATCTTGACCCAAGGTTCAGTTGGTTTCCCCACAGTTTGCTGGTTTGCGAGAAGATGCGCGTCGTCAAGACCCCGAATATTTCAGGAATCTGGAACTTGTTGATGAAGAGCTACAAAGCTGTTCAAGCAGCCGAGATGATGAGGACACAGGGGGCCCAGGAGACCCAGGGGCCTGAGACCAGTGCCATAAGCACTAAAGACCATGGTTTTGGCTACACTACACCAGGTTGCTGATTTCCCACTGGTTTGTTTCACCAAGGGCACTCCATTGAAGAACCAGAGAATCGATGTAGAATCGATGTACATATATATATAATATAGTAAGATATAATATATATATATATATATACGATATATAGTAGTATATATAAAATTATATAAAATATAGTTATATATAAAATATAATTATATATATATAATCTAATATAATAATATATATATAATATTATTTTTAAATATGCAATACATACATAATAAATGACTAGGTGACAACTAGGTCCCTACATCTTCACGATTTTCCATATTTTATGCCATGGCTACACCCATCACATCCGGTCAGGACTGGGACTCACTAGCCCGGAGCCATAGAGACTGGGAACAAACTCTGTGACTTCGCGTGCAGATTCTGTAAATGATGGTTGATGTATGTTGATGTTGACTAAAAAAACGTTTGATGTGTAACAATCAACCAGCAAAACATGATAAAACATGGATTGTTACACATTTACCGTGGTTTCTCACTTAAAGTACACATTTGTCGATGAAATCCTCACGTAAGTCGGATTTCCTGGCAGAACATTTGTGGTTGAATCCCCGGTGAATGAATCACTGGCAAAAACCGTGGTAGTTTCCTGATGCTGCTGCAAAATCCCATGGGTGCGGAAGGTTCTTCTCCCATTTTATGGTTGTGGTTTTCCCTTGGAGAACTCATGAGAACTCCAAATTTTCAGATATCTGGGTGAGTTATCCGCGTAACAACTCCAGAAATTAACATGAAATAGCCTGAAATAGCCATATTTTCCCCGTTTTCCAATCGACAAAAGTTCCGTCCATCTTTGACCGCCCGCTGGTCACCGAGGACACGGCCGAAGGCGGTCCTTCACAGGTGGGAAACATTCACGGTGAAGTTTCAGAACTTCCTTGGGGTAAATCTTTAACATATATATATATATATATACACATTATGTATATATATATACACACACACACTCGTGCGTATATGTATATATATACACATGTGTAGGCCGGTGATCGGCTCACATTGGTTGGCCGGCAGGAAAGAGAAGGTAGCCCCTGTGGACCGGACTCACCACAAGAGGCGCGGCATCGGGAATGGGATGTCGAAAAAAAAGGGCAGTTTATTTTCAGACAAAGCCGAGATGTTGTGGCCCCGAAGACTGCTGGAGCCCAGAAGTGATGACAGGTGGATGGTGAGATCTCTGGAAAGATGTTCCATGCAAGAGCGGGGGAGCTTGGAATATGCTTCTCTTTGGTGCACGGTGAAGCCACTAGAAATCTTGGCAATTCCGTGCGCCCTTGGGTGGGAATTCCGTCAACAAGATCAACATGAATCATCGCAATCCTTTTCAGATCTGGTAGATATTTTCTTAGGAACTGAAGCAGTTGGATTTTTGATTTCAACTCAAATTCCACAGAAGAACATCCCCTTACAGAACGACAAGAAGTGATGGGGATAAACTTCCTTGCAAGCAATGTTCCTTGAAACCAATCTCAAGCTGGAACTGCACAAGAATCGGTGTTTTTTTCATGACCTGCAGGACATTTCGCCCCAAACGCGCAAAATGCTTCGTGCTGTGGCTGAGCCATAAATCGCACATTGAACAACTTCTTGTACCTAGCGACTTTGAAAGAACGATCCCCCAAATCTTGAATTCAGCAACTGGGGATAGGGCAGATGGACTCGCCAGTTTTAGGATCCTAAGCCATCCCGTTTTCCTCCATTTTGGGGGACCCAAGTGTGACCCATACCCGAAGCTCAAGTTTGCTTGATGTAGCATGGACCATGATAGCCTCAGTCCGAAAGTCCTGAAGGGGTTTGTAGGTCCCAAGTGCAGGACTCTTCAGAAGACAATGACTCTGGACTCTTCTTGGAAATTGGCTCCAAACCTGTGGCGATTTGCTTCAAAATTCCAAAGGCCCAAGCAATCTGCGAGACCACGTCCTTGGATTTTATCACCATCCATATCCCGAGATTTTTTCACTCCTGCGAATTTGCTGGTGGCATATTCGTTATCATCCAGGGGGTATATCCCCACTTATTGATGGGCCATGGATGGGCAGCAGCTGCGTGACTTTCTATGTTTCCGCGACTTGGAAGAGAACTGCTGGCGATGCTGTGCTGGAGTGGTTTTGATTTTGACCTTGGATGCTGATTTCGACGTTGGCTTAGATTTGGATTTGGATGATTATCTTTATTTATTTTGATTTTGAGTTTAATGTCCTTTTTGATTTTGGTTTGGGTTTTGATGATGATTATGATGACGACGATGACGATGACGATGATCTCGAAATTTAGATTGTCTTTGCCGAAACTTACCATCATTTTGAAAGTTATCAAAGGACAATTTAGAGGAATTCCCAATGTTCAGTGGTAAAAAACAATGGTTTCCTGATTTCCCTCAGCGCAACCTTGTGAATCATTTTCTCCCCAAAACTGACGCTTACTGTTATAGATATATTGCAGAGGCTTATACAGTATACATATACATATTATTTGCGTACATATACATGTACAGATACACACACACACATGTAAATACAGTACAACATACATATTTCTATACGTATATATATATATATATGTGTGTAATATGTATGTATGTAATGTAATGTAATGTAATGTAATGTAATGTAATGTAATGTAATGTAATGTAATGTATGTATGTATGTATATATGTATACATATATATATATGTATACACATAATCCCACAGATGAAGATCTTTTTGTCCCAGCAGGTCCTAACCAAGGGCTTGTTTCGACCAGGCTTCCTGGGCGTGGTCGAGTTATGCACTGTAGAGGCCACGAAGAGAAGCTGGAGCCAATTAGCCAAGGAGGCCACGCCTGGAACGGGGGATCTACCGGAAAATCATGGAAAATCTCAACGTTTTCATGGGAAACTAAGGGATGAATATCTAGAATTTCTGGGTGACAAGCATTGAGAATCTCTGATTTAGGAGGATAATGATCTCTAATTTATGGGTGAGAATCTAAGAGTTATAGGCTATAACAGTTCTAGGATCATCATAATCATTTATAGTAACCTCCAAAAAGATTCAGGGCAGGTGTATTTTTGGGGATCTGTGGTCATTCAATGCTTGGATGGTTATCTGAAGGTAGCTGGCATATTCAGATGGCCTTGTCAGCCGATTTTACAGCTTGGATATTTATGGGATACGCCCCAGTTATATATGCATATGTAGATAGAGATGATAGAGGATGTATGGATAGATAGGTAGGTAGATAGATCGATGGATATGAGAGGATGGATTGGATTTTATTGGATTGGGTTGGATTGGATAGGATAGGATAAGATAAATGGATGGATGGATGGGTGGATAGATAGATCTGTGTGCACAAGATAGATCTGTGTGCACATCTGCATATATACACATACATAGATACGCAGCTTCTTCACCGCTTACTCGCTGACATGCACATCCAAGCAGGTGGTTGAATACACTTTTCAGTTTCAGCCTGTTTCTCTCTCTCTCTCTCTGTTTTTTATGCTTGTGAATATATGTATATGTATATATATATATATGTATATGTATATGTACAATTACAATATTCATATCCATGTGTATACGGAGGTGCCAGCACCTTCGTTTTTTTCGATCATTTCTGGACCGAACCAGGATGCCTTGTGGTTGGAGCTCTGCCGAGACCTTTGGTGCAGAAAAGTGCAGCGCTATCGCTTGACGAAGCAACGACAAAGCGAGTTGCAGGGATCTGCCCCTGGGACGGCAGCGTTTTTTTAGGCCCTGACTTGGGTTTTTCGTGGTGAATAAGGGTTGCAAAAATGGCATAAATGGCATAAACAACTTATTGGAGGGGTCACTACTAAGTGTTCACTGGGTTGAATCTCCATGACTCTGGTTCCGTTTCCGAGGGGATGATCAATCAGCAGACTAGCGCTGAAGGGGTCGATGGCTCAAAATACACGAATCATTATGTCATGCATACACACACGTATATGCATGTCAGTATGTAATAGATGTCCATCTAATCTAATCTAATCTAACTTAATTTAAATCAAATCTAATCTGTTGTACTCTACTTTACTCTATTCTATTCTATTCTATTCTACTCTATTCTATGCGATTCCATTCAATTCAATTCAACTCCTACTCCTACTCCTACTCTTTTCTCTTCTCTTCCATTCCTTTCCATTCCATCCTATTCTAATCGCCAACATAATCCAATCCAATCTACTTTACTCTAATCTTATATTGTTGTATATTATCCAATCTTATCTTATCCTCTCCTCTCCTCCTCTCCTATCTATCCATGTATCCCAGTGCAGACAAAAGATATTCGTATCGCCTGAAATGGCGGTAGAATCCTGACATCTTACCGTCTTCCGTTCGAGGCAAGCTGGAAGGAGCTTTACAGGCGGATCATGGGATCCACAGACTTTGATCATGTTGGATCCGTCAGAATTTCGGGTGCTAAAAATGGATTTGTCATCAGTATATCCCTACTGCGGATGGGCCAGCGAAATCCTGCACCAGTTGAACACTGTGGTAAACATCCCATTATTTATAGGGTTTCAACCATCCAAGTGGTGCAGGATTTCTTAACCACCCACCGTACGAACCTGGTCATTCTGCAGACCGAAAATTGACGTGGCGATGTCGGGGATCGCACCAGGCAACACTTGGAAGATGGCAGACGTGCCGCTGCTGAATTGGTCGTGTTCCAGTCTTACGGGGTGCTGCGGAAAAGGACCTTTTGGCTCAGTACTGAAATGAAATAAAGGTGATAAAAGGTGAAGTCATTCAACATTGACCTCACCCCCAAAAAAAGAGAGTTTGGAAGATGATTTTGGGTTGAATCCGCCAAGCAGCTGACCACATTTTGGGTCCATGGCCACAGGGTAGCCATTGGTTTGGCCCATACCCACATGTAAACGATATGAATGCAGTTAATATATCTTAGTTTGGTGTAGTGTTTATTGTGTGTAAACATATATATATACTGTATATACTGAATAAATATCTATACATGATGTATATAGAAAGATGTAGATATAGATAGTGATAGCACAGCACATAGTACACAATATAGCCATACATACATTTACATTACATTACATTTACATTTACATTTACATTACATTACATTGCATACCATACATACATACATCCATGCATGCACGCACGCACGCACGCAGACATACATACATGCATGCATGCATACATACACACAAACATACATTACATTACATTACATTACATTACATTTACATTCCATTGCATTGCACTGCATTGCATTACATTGCGTTGCATTGCATTGCATTGCATTGCGTTGCGTTGCGTTGCATTGCATTGCATTGCATTGCATGCATACATGCATACATACATACACACATACACACATACACACATACACACATACACACATACACACATACACACATACACACATACACACATACACACATACA
>Ga0126342_10006108_pt1 | contig 21283 bp, 19 predicted proteins | sample Cyp1metagenome_FD_92528 | JGI IMG/M metagenome (GOLD analysis project Ga0126342, IMG submission 92528) | Coral microbial communities from Lord Howe Island, Old Settlement Bay, Australia - Cyphastrea 1 metagenome | ecosystem: Host-associated > Invertebrates > Cnidaria > Coral ...
CCAGAAAGACTGCCAGAATATATGCCACATAGAATGCCACATAGAATGCCAAAATATATGCGAGAAAGAATGCCACATAGAATGCCAGAATATATGCCAGATAGAACGCCAAAATATATACCAGATAAAATGCTGGAAGATATGCCAAATAGAGTAAAATGTCAAAATATATGTCAGAATATATGACTTGAAATGCCAGGGTGGGGATCACTCGAAGTAAAGTAATTTATGTTCATAGTAGTGTTTTTTTTAAATGTACTTGGTGGCTCATCCCACTTACTAAGTAATTAGGTTATATTATCCCTAGTTGCAGTATAAGTGGGAAAAGTAGGGTTAATCCACCTATAACTCAGCTTCTAAACCCACTTCCTAACTGGGATGAACCACCAAGTGAGCAGTGTTGAAAACCCCTCTGTTCTTCCATTATTCTGGTTGGTTAAGAACGGGATTCCCCGTCCTTGGATTATTCTAATCATTCTAATCCCCAATATATGAAGGGTAGTATAATTTATATAATCCCCCAACTAATCATCAACCAGCAGGGCTTCTGAACACTGCTCATTGCCAATCTTAGATACCCTGCAAAAAAATAAATTCTTTGCTGGTTAGTAGATATTCCCATTGATACCAAAAGACTAAAGGATTAATTCTAAGATTGACCTAGTGCTTAAGTAGCTATTTCATAGTCACTGAAACCAACCGCCCAGATCTTCGATGCCCAGGGGCTGTTTTAATCCAGCTCTGAAAGAAATAACGCAGGTAGGCCTGGGCCGGACGCACCAAGGCATGAGACATAGGTCAAATGGCAACAAACACATATTAGTATGTTAAAAAACGAATCAATGGATATTTACCACCAAACATATGTTGCAATTTTGATTGGTTCATGAATATCAACCAATATCAACCACCAAACGCTTTAAACACGTGCAAACTCACAGAACAAATGCAGTTTTGCTAGATGTTTTTGAGTTGCTTGTTTTCACCGTGGGTCCATCTGAGTCAGTTTGAAGCCGCCCAACCAGTTCTGCCTGGAATGACGGTTACCCAAATGTCGAGGCTTCCTGACTCCCTGTAAGCATGTTATGTTTTTTAACAGTTCTAGGACAACAGGTCCATGTGCAAAACACAAACGTGTCCACAGGATATAGGTGTCAACGTAAAGCTACATTCAAAAAAAAATGAAGCGTGGCGGTGGAAACTCCCAATCAATGCAATCAAATGCAGTGTTCAGTACCTTAAGATCGGGACACCATCTAGACATTGAGGATCCAGATCCAAATGGTTGTGTCCAAAAGTGTCCAGGACCCCGAACGCCCCGATGCTTCATCACCATGGTCCTATCCTTTTACAAAACATTGTGGCGTTGTAAATTATGGTAGATCCCATTTTTCTGGTATGGATTTTATATGTTTTTATGCCATTGTAAAATGATAATCCACTCATCCACATTTGTGGTTGGTTACTAACCTCCCTGGTTGGTTACTAGCCTCAACGTGACGGTTTTTTCCGACACAAAAAAAACATGTGGAAGCTGGTCGAGGGATCAGATGTCTGAGACGTCGAGCTTGGGTCTCCTTCCGCAAACTTGCATCAGATTGGCCTGCGGCCCAGGGCGGCCCAGATTCAACCCTGACCTTTTTCTATCTTTTTCTGAGATGGTCAGATCCAGGGCATGGGTCAAAACATGAACAACACATGGATAAATGGGAAAAAATACAAATGCCGCTGTCCTTTCGGATGAAACCACCAATCTTGAGGGGAAATCGTCCTTCCATTATCATGGATTACCTTCCATTTGAATTCCTTCAAACCTTGATTGCAACAAAACATAACAAATCACAAATCATGAATTCACCAACTGCACCAGGCCCTACCCAGCTATGCATGGCTCGGAATTGGGCACCTGCCCAGACGGATCCTTTTTTCTTTTAAGAGGATGTTCTTAAGTTGCACCACTTGGAGGACCATCATCTCACGGATCGGAAATGGTAAAAATAACCCTAACATCCTAACGATCGAAAGTCCCCATTTATAACTGGCTTGTCCCATTCAAAAAACTGGCCTGTGACTTGTGTTTCTGTGCACCGCTTACGACACGGTGACGATTCGTGGATGATGATCCTCCAGGTCATAAAGGGCGCCACTAGCATCATAAGTGGGTCGCATTTATCAATCATGGAGAAGTTGCATTAAAAGAACAACTTTACAACATTTTACAAGCTATCCCTATTTATGGATCCATGGCCACTGTCTAAGAAGGTACTAACCCCCCTAAATCATACCCCAAATACTTCCTAAGAAGGTAGTTGGATCCATAGGGTATAGTGGTATAGCACTAAGCTTGCCAAACCGCTTTCAGAAGCTCACCCAGAATCACTAATCTAATGCTACATGGGTTTGTTGAAAAATAGGGCACCTGAGAATTTCACAGTATTTCGCTACATTAAACTGCCAGTTGATGGTATACCGACCATGGTATACCATATTTTCAGAAATACCCATGCAATCCCATGCAATAGTTCGTAGTTATCCATACTCATCATACCACATCATTGCCCATCTCACATACACTACAAAATAATCAAACAGGTCCAATTCGTGCCAATGTCAGTTGTATTAAGCTACCTTTTGCCAAATGGTTTTTCCAACTATTCCATCACTTGTCTGCTTGAAGTTAAACTTATAGGTCAAAACCCTGGTGCCCTAGGTACCCTAAAATAACTGGTTAATGGGCGTTTATTGCCCCAGATATGGTAATAGTAGGTTTTGACCCATCCACATATCCCTATTCTTGATTCTTGGTGGTTCATATCCCCATCTACATTGGTGCATGGTGTGTCCAAAACCACCTACCCATCCAAGGTTTACCTCGATAGATAGGACCCCCATTGAGCCCTTTTAGATAAGTGGCAATGCCACTTCTTTGCCCAAATGTTGGTGTTTTCTTAGCATACCTCAAAAGATGCCCCCTTTTGCCCAAAGGATGGTAGTGACCGATGATGTTTTCCCCATTTCCGGGTTTCCAAGGTATGTTCTATGACTAGCAGAATGTTCTGTTCATATCATTCGTATCAAACCATCTAAGCCGTCATACCTAGGTATAAACCATTGAACAAATACCTCAGTTGCTTGGTTCCAAGGGTTTCCACAATCTCCCCTGGTCAAAAATTCGGTCAATTCACCCCCGTTCAACCAGAAACCAGGGTATTGGCTGCCCTGGTCCAGGCTGCGCTGTGCGCCTACGTGCACAAAGAGCCGCTGTAGCCAGGACTGGAGGGCCGGTGGAAACTTGGGGCCGTTGCCTGGTGGGATCCGAGCAGGTGAAGCCATGGCTTCCTCGGAAAAAAACATGTGGGGCCCAGTGATGTGAATCTTGGTGAACAAAAAAAACAAGTTGTACCATATTATGGGGTTACTATAATAGAATAAACCATAGCTATTATAACCCAGTGTAATACTATAGTTATAAGTACAAACCATAGTTAACTTGGAGTTATGCAAACCCCAACTTAGCGATTTCGTTTGGAGGCCCCACATTGTAGGAATAGATAGGAATATCGGAGGGGCACTGTAGATGGCAAGGCTTTCTATTCGTAACTAGGCCAGCGGATGCACAGTGGAGATGGGGATGAATCAAAATTGCAAACGTGCCAAGGAGACCACATATTTTAGTCTATTTTTCGGATTGACCATCTACAGTTATGGCCCAACTAACAATTATAAATGGGAATATTTCATGATATATGACCTCAGTTGTGGGAGTTATAATCCCATTTAGAACTGTTAAGGGTCATGACTCATAACTGTAATTATTGGGGTACCTAACTTTGACCCATATCCATATATTTGTATGTACATGGGGTACCAACTTATCACGTGTGTCTCCTTCATGTGGAAATGGCCACGATCAATGCCTTCCCAACAGAAACTAAGCCATTTATTTTGGGGGATGGTAGTATTTAAAAGCCTGTAATGGGTGACTTCCCAACATATTACCGCATAAGTTACATAAGATATCATAGCTGGTTAGGGAGCCAAACCTTGCGCAATCACTTGCAGCCAGAAAAAACGTGGCGCCTACTCCACACATCGCCCGAATTGGAGGTTTTTAGTGCAACCAGGCTATGCCGTTGATATTTCCGTGGCTTGAGCTCAATTGCCACCTATACAGGCGGACGACATACCACCCCGAAAACACGAGACGTAGTGAGTGTCAGTCCGTTGACAAAACTGCTAAACAATGCTATACAATGCTAGACGAACTCAGTTGGTGTTCCCATGCCGTTGCAAAAAATACTTGATCACAGCAGTGGTTTGAGTAAAACATGTCACAATATAGGGACCAAAAACAACTTTGGAAACATCAACCAGAGCTAGTTTCCTAGAAGGAAACTATGGCCATGCACACTGCCTGTGCCTCACTCAAGATACAGGGTTCTCCATCAGGAGGGCAGGTTTCAGTTGAGTCAAAGGTGCATTCCCACCTCATTGCTGCTTGCAACACTTTTTCAGCCCGTTCGCAAAGATGTATCTATATTCATGTAACTCATGTATATTCCATGTCTACGGTTTGTATGCATGTAAAATAATATCTTCCCCCCATGTGTGTCCATATGCGCCATTGCCAAACAATGGTATGTGGTGTAAGTATGGGCATCCATCCGATATCGGGAATCTTTATGTTATAATCGGCATATCAACCCTTCTTGCTAGCTTGATGACCATCCCCCGATCTAGGCAAGGTACCCAAGTTTTTGACCATAGCACATACACATTAATTACAGTATCAAACACCTCCCACGCAAGACGCTGGTGAAATGTATCGGAGTCACCCCTTAGGGTCCCATATTGGTAGCATTTTCCATTTTCGATGTTCATCTAGGGATGGGGTTATGATGCCACCATAGCCTTATCACAAATTGGCCGTCGGACTTGTCGGACTTGCGGGGCCCTGGAAGAGGCCACCAGATAGGGAAACCCACCCCAAAATCACCGTGGTTTCCTATCTCAGAGGCCACATTCACAGCAGCAATAAGCCAGCCGCGTATTGTCGGCCGTGGGGAACATCTCTCGAACCAGGCCAGACCAGGATTCAATGATTCTGCCTAGGATTTGCCTGACACCAAAAAAACAACAACATATACCCCATAGATTCCCTTTACAGATTCCCTATTTCCCCATAAATTTCCCTGGAGAGATTCAGATTGCAGGTTTCCCATTGGAAAAAAAAACGCGTCGCCAAATCAGCAAATCCAGGCTGCAGCCTCCTCCAAGCACCTGGTAACCTTCTGGGCACTTGGCCGAAGCGAGCTCTCGGCCCTCAGCCGAGATCACCTGGAGGTAGCCCGTTTCACGAGGGAAAGCGATGGAAAATCTAGAGTTCCCTATGTTCCCTTGGATTTTCCATAGCGTTCCATATCTATGCTTTGCTGTAGGATGGACTTTAGTGTATAATTTACCATTGCTTTATACCTAGACCCTTTGTAAGGCCAGACAAATTGGCACTTATTCACAAATGTTAGCCTAGTTTTAATGAACACTTTGACGGTCCATGTATATGTTCGCAGGATAAAGTTTTCTATACTTTCCTATATTCGAGGGGGTTGCTATACCTGTTTGGACACACACACACATGCCTAGTCAATTGGGCTGGTCGAAACAGGGGGACTCCAAAAAAATGTTGTCTTTGCTCACCAGCGTTCATCATAACTGCTGTTTTAGTTGTATACCTCATGTTTGGAACAAAATCATGTTTAGAAACCAAAACCATCCAAGGTGGGAGGCAGATTATTTCAAAACATTCCCGCCTTAATGTCCTCATTGTCTGCCAATTCCAGGCAATGTGCTCTCGCAACGGCATTACGGCTTGGCTCCTCAGTCATTTCACCCGTGCCCTTGCAAACGAATTGATTTCCGTCGGCAAATGAAGCGTAGAAGCCCGGCTTCCCGTTCTCATCATCGCCTTTCGATGGATCAGAATTGCAGGACCCACCAATCAAAGTGCCTCTGCGACAGCTGGTGATGATGCCCGCCTCCTGCGTGAGCTTTCCACGAGCTTCATGGCCAGGCACCAGTTGCCGACCCTCAGCACAAATACTCACGACCTCCTGCTGGATCACCTCCATCTGCTCTCCTGAGCCAAGGCAGGCAAGGGGGCACTATCAGTTTACAGTGTTTGGTGCACTTTCCAGACACAAAAGGGCACTCCCTGCAAAAGTGGCTTACCGGAGTTTTATATTTATTGACTGTATCACATAAACCTGAAATTGCGTGTGCTATGTGAGCTGCTATCTGGCACGTCCGGACAAACATGCTAGCTGCAAAGCGGGGATTTCGAGCTGCCAAGATCATCAATATCTGTCAAATCCTAGAGTCCATATCGCTGGCACACATAGCTTCTGCCATCAAGATGATTCTCTTGACCCCACGTAGCTTGAGAACAGTCATCCACGCACTTGCAGCCGCCTCCAATGGCCGATTCCGCGCAGCGCCCGTCCTGCACCGAGATGGAGGCCGGAGGCACCGGCTGCGTCTCCGCCATGGAAGCCTTGAAGGCCTTCAGCCTTTGCCTCTCCGAAGCAGACAGCAGCTTCTCCAGCTCGGGCGTATCAAACAGCACCCCACTGGGAACTCTCAAGGTCCTCCGCCTGAGACAACAGCTGAAACAGACAAAAGGATACAAAAGGGCCAAAGTCTCAGTGACAACACCAAAGCTCAGCCATGGAAGGTTTGGTTTGATGGATGCCACCATTTTACGAAAATTCCAAAATTTCACCATGTTCAAACCATGGGATTCCCTCCAAACCCTGCCAACACCTCCGTTGGAAAAACATCTCGGAGGATCTCTGCACCGCACGGGCATTGTCCACGACCATCTTTTCATAGCTTTTGGAGGGTGTAGTCACTGTAGTGGCAGCATCCCCCAGGCATTTTAGCCAGCAAACCCAGTGCGGGTCAGCCAAGCATCCTGAGAAACTCACCATGACTCAATGGCATTCTGAGGTGAACTGAGAAGAAATGGGGAATACATGGGACCCAGTAAACCCAGTAAACATAGATGGGTGATATGAAATATGATACACTGATCCTTGGGTTAAAATAATCGCCTATCTACTGTAATTAATTAAGAAGCATCAAGAGCATCAGTAAGGCTGTGCGAAAAGTGCCAGTTGTGCAAGAACAAAAACACCAAATTGAACCTCCCATACAAACAGAACCTTCCAAACCCAACCGTTGAGGTTTCTTATGTCACATTTTGGCAGCAATAAAAATGTGGTGTAAGCCCAAGTGTCGAACCTTGATGTTGCAAATGCGTCTGCTGAAAACATACAATTCACACCACTTGACCACCAAGAGTGGAACGTCCTTTGGGTCAGGTTTCCAATCCCTTCTGCGTCGAACATACGGCTTCGGTGTTGTCGTCGTGGTGTCTGTGGTTTTGCCCGTGGTGGATGTGGTGCTTTCTTCGTCTCCGAAGACGGGCCTCAACTCAAAATAGACGCCTTGGATATGCATCGATTCCTCCATTCTCGCGGATTCACCCATGGGAAAACAGGGGAAAACAAGATTTGGAAAGATCTAAAGCTCAATATCATACTATTCATCTATTTCCCATTTTCCCCATTTGCCCCATTTTCTCCATTTTCCTCATTTTCCCCATTTTCTCCATTCTTTTATGGCTATAACATGCTATAACATAGGAGTCCCTTTGCCCATTTTGAATCATTTCCAAGAAACTGAGCCGCAACTGCAGTGACTGTGGATCTTCCGCTTTCTCACCACTCATCGTCTTTACTTTTGGCTTGAACCGAATGCGCCACGCCAGATCCTCGCCGCGTGTGATCTTTGGAATTCCCAACACTGGGCATTTGCCACCAGGGTGCCATTCGTATTCTATTGGCCGGATGCTCCGTAGATGGTATACGGTACATTGAGCTAGGTTGGGTGGTTTGTAGGCTATTGTGAATCTTAACATTGGTACATAATGTCAACCCTGGATTAACAAACATGTTTAATTGGGGGGGGTGCCATTTCAGTTTCAGATTATGACTCTTGGGGGAAATTAAGGAACCATGGTTGATACAATCGGGGGTTGACAATATTCCATTCATGGAGCATGTGGGTTGGATTCCATCCACAGGTTTATTGTTTCTTCCCACAATTGACAACCCCGTCATGCCATATCCTCCTGTGCTGTTGATCATGATACGTGGATTTGCAGCATTTGCATCCCATTTGTCAACAGGTCCTATAATGTACAAGTTCTTTCTTTAGCTGCTGATGTTTGATGTGGCACACGAATCTTAAGCATTGTATGAATTATGTGATTTTCAATGGAACACATCACCTGCTGGTTGGTTCTTTCAAGTCCGAAACATCTGCGCCAAAAAAAAACATGGATCATCAATGATCATCATCTTGTTGGGCTTGAACATGCTTGAACACAAACATATGTCCAACCACCAGAGGTCACAACGGGTTACAAGGTAAGTTACCCTCTGGTTATGTCAAAATAGCTATTGAACATGGCCATTTAAAGTGGATTTTCCCATTAAAAATGGTGATTTTCCATAGTTATGTTAGTTTACCAGAGGGTACAACCCAAGCTATTCACTCTCAAAGAGATCAGTTCTATGGATCCGTCACCGGGCCTTGACCACTGCATCTAGATGTCGCGGTGGCCAACCGGCCTGGTCAAAGCCTGGACTCTTGTAGACCACTAGCTCCCAAGGGTAGACGTAGAATCCTCCAGGTGTTCTTAAAAGGCAATATGGTGGCCAATTTTGAACCACTTCGACATAGTATTCGATCGCGGATTGTATATCTATAATATATCATCATTATCGTTTTCGTCGTCATCGTCATCGTCATCGTCATCGTCATCGTCATCATCATCATCATCATCATCATCAACAACATCAACATCAACATCAATCATCATCAATCACCATCATCATCATCATCATCATCATCAAAGAGCAGAGGGGAATCGAAATTACCAACCATAAATAGCCTTTATTTCAAGCAGATTGATGAAACCATAGCATGTCCTCCAAAGCCGAGGGTGGCCCAATACTTATTGCAACCAGTGGCTACAGGTAGGGGAAGGGTCAGCTTGTAGGTCTGCTGAATCCACAATGTCAAGGGCAGGCTGGCGACACCGAACTCCAGGGCGATTTCACTGCGATTGTTGATCTTGAAGCTCTTAGATAGAAATGTGTAGTCAAAAGCAATGTACCTGCACACTCGGTGGCACCCACCTCATTTTGCGGAGCCCTTTTCATTGCCAGTCTTACATTAATACAACACTTTAGCAGCTATAGTTAGTGTGCCCACTATTTCCCACTAGTGTACAGAAGTAGCCATCCAAGCCATCCAAGATGTAGCATTTTTTGGCAGGAAACCAACCCGCACCTCTCATTTCGCGGCCCTTTTTCCCAGGAGGTAAGGAGATCGCCCCAAAGGATTCCAGGAGATGGGTTCCACACAAAAGTCCAGTCGCCGCCCTCCATGTGAAAGGAATTCTTGGGAGACTCGCATTGCATCACTTCACCAAACTCCTGGCAAATCTTCGACAGTCTTCAGTCTTTCGGGAGCTGGTGAGCACAAATCCCCATTGATGAAAAAAAAACTAGATCAAAAGCGGTTTACCAAGCAGGGTCGTTGGACCAGGTGGAATCTTCACCCAAATTTAGGGTCGTCTTTTGCCTTGTGGCAACTGAAAAAAAGATGCCGAACAATGCCGAAATTATTTCCAAGATATTCCGAGATGGTAGTTTGATGATTTTCGCAGAATTTCCAGGTGTCCAACTTTTCTGTATCTTTTTGGGGGGCGCGGGGAGTCCCTATCAAAGGTCTGAAATCCAAACAACAAACAATAATTACACTTTCAGAAGCGAAAGGTAAATCTACAGGCAAGCTCTGCATTTGATGCAACAAAAATACATGTTTCAACCAGTTCGGGTTTCCTTCACAAAACTATCGTGCCAAAAAATTTTGGTTTCCAAATCACGATTTTCCCTAAAGATTCCCATGTGCCAAGAAAATAGTGGGCCTGTCCTTGGAGGTGAAGGCAGTGAGATTGTCCATCCCAAGTGCTACGAAGCCAAGGGAGAAGAAACTTAGTCTCGAAGCCATGGGCGCTGGAACCTCAGATATAATGGGGAATTCCAGGATCCAACAGATGGAGCTACTGCGCTATTTTTCAGGCCATCTTTTCTGGGGGCAATCTTCCCTAAAAAATGTACGGCCAATGTCCAGTTCCAACGGGAAAGTATGACCTTAGCGATTGGGGTGATCCACCATTCATGTGCTGAGGGAAATCAATCTGGGTTGATCCCACTACATACATCCACTTACAAGGTGGTTAACTTGGGTAAACAAAGAGGTCGAACCACCAATTTCCCCCCCTGTGGAAGTCATTGAATTTGGTAGATTGGAGCAGTCCTGATGGATTTGATTTGTGGAAATGGGTGCGTGTGATTTGTGACTGGGTGGAATACTCAGTCATGAAATACTCAGTCATGAAGGTTTTGATGCAACGAACACCAATCCATGGCAATTTCAGGGACCGAATTGGAGGTACTTACCACGGTTTTGTAGGGGATATACCCCCAAAATGCAAGGGATCATCCCAGTATACTCAGACGTGTTGATACCCTGTCGGCTGCTTCCCCAATCTCCGCCTTGGCAGCTTGGCACTTTGGCACTTTGCGAAACTCGGCGAAGTCCGAGCCAAGATGCGCAAGGCCAACAAGGTGACGTCCCTCAGTTATAACTGGGTTTATAAACCCCCATAGCTATAGATACTATATTAGGTATATCATGGTATGTCCCCCATAAACCATACCATAGCCATACCCTCACCTCGTAGGTGCTTTGCATTGTCAACAAAAAACAAAGATCTTTCTGACATCGGTTGACTCAGTAAAACTCACCGCACACCCAGGTTGACATTGAAGTTATAATGACCACATAGTCCAATTACCTGTCAGATAGCAGCCCAAAATCATGTTCCTTGAATCATCCTGGTTTCTCTTGTCGGAAAGGTCACTGGAAGGCTAGAGAGGATTAAGATCCCTCTTCGACCTCTAACCGAGGAACAAATCTTTGGTTGCTATAATTTTAGTTATTCACATCTGTTCAATGCAGATTTGATTCTCCGAGTTCCATGGATAGTGTATAGAATCTAGAATACTGTAAGCCTTTTCAAAATGGAATGCAAAGATATCCTCACTTCTGGATCAAACTTGAAATTGTTGGATATATCCTACAGGAAAGGCCGCCAAACTATGACTAGAAGTTGGTTTAGAGTTTAGATTGTAACCCCATCCATCCAGTTCGATATATTGACAATAATCCATCGCGTTAGCTTAGTGAAATATGTAAACAAACTTAGCTATCGTTTGGGGGGCCCTTCCTCTGAAATAGGTTGTCTGAACATATGATACCCTAAAATCCAACGGCCTATCATCATTCTAGCCATCAACACGTTGTTGGTTTGGGGGGATACGGTACCCCCATTTTCAGACAGAACAAGACCACGTCACGAGGTGGTGCCCCGTAGTTAGCGAAATTGATTTATAACTCCAACAACGTTTGGGTTGACGGTATATGGGGGGGTTTTAAACCAACAAACATCTTACTGGGGGTTACCACCTTCTAGGGTTTAAGCATCAAACATATTCAGCACTGGGGTCTTGTTTTTCCGGGTTTTCCATCATGAAACTTTTGGTATTTACCAGAACACACTAGGGACTTAAGATGACTTGAGCATATCTAACCATCAAAAAATAGGCATTTTACCATAACCCAGGATTTAAAATGAGGCTTGCAATGGACCCACCACACCTCAGCTCCATCTGCTCCAAAAGCCTCCCGTCCGCTTTCGTCCTGGCCTAAGGCTTGCGCCCCTGCCATCGGGTTGGGCACGCTGGAGGAGGGCCGAGCCGCAGTTGGAGCCTCAATGCGTGGCAGGGTGGGAGAGGAATCGTAGAATGTGGGTGTTTAACATATCTTAATATGGGGGATGGCATCAAAACATAGAGATGGAGGATGGTTTATAGAATGAAATCCATTTATTGGATGGGGAATGGCATTAGAACCATCCATGTATAGAACATACCTAGCCCTGTAAAGCAAATGGTGTCTTTCATGCTTCATCGTGGGAAAACTCACGTGAAAAACAGGGATTGAATCATCAATTTAATGGGAGAATCTTGGATTTCTTTCGGGAAACCACCCAATAAATAAATCATATATATATATATATATACCATGGGTGGTTATTAAACATCTATTTATTTCTATATTATAACCAGATGGTATCTATATATGATAATGTTTAATAATCATGTATATATATATTTACCATCTGGTTATTAAACATTTCGCCATGGAAAGATCCACCCATGCTATTAAGAACGGTAAACCATCTATAAACCTATGGGCCATCTATACCATGGCGAACTGTTAGTCATAACCAGAGGGTGTATATATATATATATATCTTGGTAAATTATGATAATTCACCAACCTGAATTTAGCCCATTTGGGGATGATTCCCCTTATGAACCAGGATTCCAGTGAGGTCGCAGTGAAGTCGTTATAACTTGCCCAGAAATATCCCCCCAGTTATAAGTTGGCTTATAAGCCCCAGTAACTATAGTTATTTGCGTACCATAAACCATAGTTATTGGAGCTATGTTCACCAACTTATTCGCTATCTAGGGGGCCTCACATTGTATATATATATATACAGTACCCTATAGATTCCCTAGTGGATTTCGCTGCCTGGAAAAACATACCTTTAATCATCAGCTCAGAAAATCCGTCGGATTTCCCATTTTTAATGGGAGTGAACTATCAACAATGGAACCGGTTTACCTGTAAAACCATAGGAAATTCACTGACATCAAACACCAGAAGAATGGATTTTGGTGCCGCAGTTCGTTAGATAAGTTGGTTTTGAGCAGTACTTGAACTGCTGGGCGGTAGATTTTCTCTATAGTTCAGAGGGTTTTAAGGGCAAATTGAAACCGGAAACCCATGGTTTCCGGCTTCGATTTTCCCTTAAGCCAATCCATTGATAATAACAATTAATAGAAAAAACAGAGTGCATATTGTCAGATCAAAATACAGCTTGAGAATAAATAGCCCCGGATAACACGGGCCAAAACCCTTAGGATTCCATCCTAGCAATCAGAAGTGGTTGAGAACCCATATATTCAGATGTATATCCCACACATAGCTGGCTTGTTTTATGTGGCTATTACCTACCCGGTAACTGCAACATATATCATAGTACAATGCAACTGATTATATATATATATGTATAAATATATATATATATGTATAAATATCTATATATACATACACACATATATATATATATACATATATATACATATATATATATATGTATAAATATATATATATATATATATATATGTATAAATATATATATACATACATATATATATATTATAATATATATATATACAATATGTATATCAATATGTGTATACATATACTATTCATGTATGTGTATATCGTAGATCTTGAAGTGTCTACATTTTTCCTCAAACACACAGAGGTTTCACTCCGAGGCTTAGCTGATTCATACAGGTGTCCCATCCGGCAAAGTTGGGTCCCAAGCGCTGTGTAAAACGTGGTGCACACATGGACCAAAACTCTCGAGATTGTGATATACACATATATATATATATACATGTAAACACACTATATATAGTATATATCTACTGTATGTAGTATCATTGAATCTATCCATTCATCCATTTATCTACCTATGGGACATCCACGGCAGAACCAGGGCTCCCCACCCGTGGCCGTGTCGCGAAGACGCTGTTGGCACCTCCCTGCCAGCCCTGGTCACCAGATGGAGCCAGCCCTGTGCCCTATGGATCTGTCTAAACACATAAGAGTATTACTAATATTTACTATATATTGTAGGGAATAATTTGTGGGATATTTACTAACATTTAGTACTTCTGATTTTCTACTAACATTTACTAACAAACTAAGGGCATTGTTTTTTTGGGGCGTTTTATCTGATTTTACGAACATTCAAAGTACAGTGGTTTATCAGAAGAGTACTCACCATGGAATCTTAGGGTTTTTCAGGCCATAATTCTGGCTGAATTATGGCATAAGTCACTCACCTGAAAAAAGCTTTCCTTTTTTGGGGGATTCAGTTACCCCGAATCCTAACCAGTGACGTACATAACTACGTTTACGGTTTATTACCATTATACCGAGTTATATCTCAGTTGGATGGCAGTAGCAGACTCAGTAAACCAACCATCTGGCTGAAATAGCAGCCAATTCACTCACCACCATTCCAGTGCTATGGCTATGATTTAAAACATGCTAAAACCCTGTATCCTTAGTGAGCACCGCAATTAATATAGCTGTATAGCTAGTATCTAATGGTATATAGCTACGCTTCAACAAAAACATTGCGCAAGTGGTCTTGATGAATACCCATATCTGACCGGTGGTTTCAACCCCCACACCCACGAAGTGAACCCCCCAGTTAAAGTTGTCCATATGTTGTCCATCTAGGGATCCCAGCTATGGAAGATCATAGATTCTACTGCATCATATCAAAACGGGGTCAGCTGGTCAACATGGATTTTTCAGTGAATCATTTCTGAAACAAACCCAAATCCATATTTTTTTTGAGGGTCTATACCCAGCATGTTGCTTGGTGATGGTTAACTTCTGATTCTTGTTCATGTTTCTTCACCGCTTTGGATCCCAAGGGACCATCTTCTTCAAGAGCACTCTCGAAAATGTCTGAAAATCAGCCACACCCCAAATTTGATGGGCAATCAGTGTATTTTCCATTCAAAAATTGTCTTTTCCCCATCCCCAAAATATGAAACACTGCCCAGAAACCAGGGTTTTGTAGGGCTAAGAACACATATTTGGGACCATAGAATGGGGGTGTTAAACATATCTTAATATTAGGCACAACAGAAGGGATCACCATGATTGACAAAAAGGGAATCCGTCATCAACAAATTCAGGATTCCATAAATAACACACCCTCTGGTAAACTAACATAATATGGAAAATCACCATGTTGAATGGAAAAATCAACTATTTCGACTGGGCCATGTTCAATAGCTTTAACTGTTAGTTTACCAGGCCGGGTCTCCCATTTTCCCAACGGCTTTCCCCATGGCTCTGCCTGAAGCCTCTCCTGTTGTTGCGCCTGTTGCATCTGCATGCGCTGCGCTGGGGTCGCGCCCTCGCGGGCGGAAGCATGTGAATTTTCTGAGGCCATGATGGGAAATCCTTGGGCAGTGCTATGGTTTAATATGATTTAAATATGGTGCAAAAGAAAACTATCATTACTTCTGGATATTGTGATTGATTTATGATATTCATGCTTCAATTCAGGATAATAATGGTCATAAATGATTAACATGAGCAATGTGGGACTCGTTTTTTCCGTGTTTGTCTGGTGAGTCATCGGGGATGATGTACTCGTGTACACCGCATTGATGACCCAAATTTTGTGTTGAGTTCATCCGGGTTTTTCCAGGTTGACCCCATGTCTCATTCATAAATAGGGTTTCATTCCTTTGGCTTATGTCCATGTATACATAAGCGGGTGAACTAACCATGGCTATTGACATTAGTGTCTAACAGGATGAAATTATTAAGTATGATGAGGTACTTACAACATCCCAACTGGGATTTTTGTCTCCTTCCCATCAGCTTCCCCTTCTCTCCACAAAAAGGGTGAGGTTCTACGAGGCCGCTGTGCGAAAATACCCACGCAAAGACTGTCTAAGACGCATTCACTTACTCAATTTGGAAGTACTTCAATAAGACCCAGATAAACATATGATTGTGTTCCCTTATGTTTGGCTTATACTAATCCTCAATAAGCTGGGTAGTTTAGCTCCTTAACCAATCAAATTATAGTTTTTATTGGCTCGGAACAGCCTCCTCTCTGTAAACCAAGCCTTAGCCCGAGTTGTGTTGGTTTATTCGCCATCGAAACTAATAGTGATTTACTCACCCTAAGGGCAACACTCCCTACAACCGAATTACACTAGTTCAACCAACAAGGTGAACGGTTCACACTTGGGCAGTTATCCTCAGTCTTCACTGATTCAATTCAATCCAGATCTTCCTGTGGTAGCCACCGAAGGTTTGACGGTTAAATAAATCCCCAGCCAGTGCTATGGTAAACACCGAAGGTTTGATGCCTTACATCCATTTACATCCTCCAAGCTCACCTAAGGCTACCTTGCACATGATGTGCGCAGATCCCAGATCCTGATCCCAGCCACCAAGTCTCCCTGCTTTCAACATCATCACAGGTGGCCGAGGGGTCCCCATAGCTTTGCCTGCCGAAATTTCCGAGGAAACCATAATGATAATCATTGATAAACATAATGTATATATGTATATATATATATATGTATATATATATATATGTATATATATATGTATATATATGTATATATATATATGAATGACTATAATGATCGTTATTAGCATTACATCAAAAAGTAATAAGAGCACACGTTAGAACAACCATGATGTTCATTAAAACATGATACTATATAGCTTATCATTGGTTATGATGGATAATCATGTCAATAATGATAATCATGCATGATCTGATTTTGCAACACCTAACTTGAATTGGAAATTGATACCGACAATGAATATATATATATATATATTATAACATATTATAATTACATTAAACAAATTTATGATGTGTCACAAGTCTGTTCAGCAAAGCGCACTAGGATATGAAAGCCATTTTGTGTTTTGAACCGGGTTCCTTGTATGTCCTCTCTGTTGTAGAATAATAAAAACGAATTGGTGGGACTGACCAATATATGATCGTGAAAGAAACTGTTCAAAGTTCAAAAGATCTATAGATATATCATATAGACCTGTATTTATATAACCCTGTTGAATAGTGGAACAACCGCTTACTCACCCCAAGCCCCACTTTACGAAGCACGAGGTTGGGGGCCTTGACAACCATTGGCATTGGCATCCATGGTCTTGCCCTTGCCCATTGAACCCATCTTGCCCATACCCTTGCCACCCATCCCCTCCATCCCTCCCATGCCCATGCCCATGGACCCCATGCCCATCCCCATCCCCATGGGCTCCATGCCACCTTTGCCCATTGAACCCTTGCGAGCCATCCCCATGCTGCCCATGTTTCCACTGGGCCGCATGCCCATACCCATCCCGCCCATCCCGCCCATACCCATGCCCATGCCGCCCATGCCGCCGCCCATGCACGTGCCACTCCCCATCCCTTGCATCGCCATAGATGTACCTGCAGAGCCGGCCATTTGGGGTCGCACACTGCCGTGGAGCCCCAAGTTCTGAGAAGTTCGGGCACCCACTGCGTCGAGTCCCTACATGGGTGTGTCTGAAAATAGTGTACCCCTAAACCCAATGGTTTTGCTGATCATTATCCCGTTTTTAAATGGCTATAATTGGGAATATACCCTATTTTCAGACAAACCCAGATACTTTGATGACTACTTTGGCATGACACCACCCAGGGTGGCGCAACACTTTCAACTCAGATGTTTCCACACCAAATTGCCATTTGGGTTCCTAAAATAGGGGTACCCTCAAATCACTTAAGTTTCAAAAAAGGATTTTCCATGAAATAGACCATCCATTTGGGGATACCTCAATTTCAGGAAACCACCATTGAACGCCATTGAAATGTGTCATATGGATGGGTCGACTCTCAGCGCGCACCGCCGCAAGCCTGGCAGGGTCTGACCCCACATGGTTCCCAGTGGAAGATCCCAAAAGGGAAGGGGCCTCCATCTAGGTGACTTGCTTTATGTTACTACCATAACTCTAGGATTTATATTGGATTTCCGGTACATATCGAAACCATTCTAGATATTTCTAGATGGGCGCATTGATCGAATTGTATATATATATGATTGTATAAATATGTGGGGGGGTCTTCCTCTAGGGTTACAGTAATTGTCAACGGCAGAGAACGCAACCAACGTGTTCACATGGGAGTCAATCTATCAACCAGCCATAGAATCAGGGCAATATTCAATACACAACAGGGATATTACAGGGATGCAACCAGCCATGCAACTGACAGAAAGGGCGATCCTATAGGCAGATAGAGAACTAACCCATGACGGATCCGGCTGGTGCTGGTATATATGCTAACATGACTGGGGTATATTGATGGGATCCATGTTACCATATATAGCAGCACCATGGATCCGTCATGGGTAAGATGAACTAAGTCATGTTGGATCATCGCCCCATGGGAAACTTGGATCAGTATGTTTAGGCACAAAGCAACCAGCTTGGGGTTCCACCAAAACGAGGGAACGACATGTGGCCAAAACAAAGCACTCTCAAATGCCAAACAATGGGAAGCCGAATACGAAGAATCAGGCGTTTTTTTGGGACAGGATGAATCATATAGATGATTGTGTTGGAAAATCCGATTCTGCATCAAAAAAACGTGCCACATGTCCCGTGTCTATCTCTCAAACGGTTCCAAAACCGTCGGTTGGGAATTTGGACCTCTTCTCCTTCGAGACCATGGATGATTTACTTCTGGATAGCAACTTATCAGAAGGGCCATCCATTCGCCCAGAAGTCTACACTGCTATTCTGCCGAAGACCGGCGACCGGTTGTTCTCTTGTCAAAGGGGGAGTTCCAAGGTTCCTGGATAATCCTCATGCCGACAAGTTTCCTCTTCAAGAATTAGTTGAGGTGAATATAGATGAATACTTAGAATACCCAGGCAGCACTCGAATAATTCTGTTCTTGCTTTCTTTTCTGATGCCAACAGTTGCTGGGCAGCGATCAGCATGGCACAAAGGCACACTCAAAATCTGATGGGCGGTTTCAACTCGCAAAGTATGCGGGTGAACTATGGTTGTGATATTATATCAGATTGTAAAATAAATAAGCGGCTATCTTTGCTACGTAAAGCATAGTCGAAACATGTCGAAACCACCAAGGTTGCAGTCATGCAAACACCTCCAATTGGACAAAACAATACAAAGCATCTGTATGAGCGCAGCACTTGGAGAACTTGTCGTGACAGGTGTCCAAAAATTCGGTCCTCCACACGTGCTGTGCTACTACTCTGCAGAACCAGTTTTCGCTAGCTCGCAAGGGAACATAGCCACGGTTCAGAACTCAGGCCACAACGACTATCCCGGAGAAAGTCGATTGTATTTTTTTAACGGAACAGGTACGTATCCAACTCATATGGTTTATCTTGCATGTCAGGGTGAGCAAACAAATAGACAACCTGGTGTTTGTTTTCTTTTTACCATGCACCAAAAAACACATGTCTCACAAGAAAACTGGTTGTGAAGTATTCCCATGTTGATATAAACAACAACATGAACCTACAGTACCCTTCACAAGTATGTTTCGGCAGATCATCGCGAAACACTATTCCAAGAGCAATGGTATTCCATGTTTTTGAACATAATTACATAATATATGAATATATACACAACTACTTCTATACAATTGTCCCTCTCATCACAACTTCCATGGCACAAGGCTTCTTAGACTCTTGCACTAATGTTCCAATATTATCCAATATTGAAAACGTCATTGCAATATATTACAACTCTATAGTATATATATATGGGTATGGCTCAAAAAAACTATATATATATATCAATGTACCACATTATACTACTTAGGTGCGTCTGGAACTGGGATATACCCAGTGATGACAATTCTAAATTCCAATAGGGTAAATGCTAATTAATTACCAAAGATTTAGTCTCGTTAGTCAGGTATTTCCACTCTGTTTCCATCTGCGGTTCAGTTCACCCCAGCGCATGTCCAGGATGTCTTTTTTTTGGGGAAACATATGCGAGTACAAACACGAATTTGGGCTGGTTGGTGGTTTTAACCATCTTGAAAAATATTAGTCAATGGGAAGGATTATCCCATATATGAAATGGAAAATAATCCAGCCATGTTTGAAACCACCAACCAGTGGGAGTACGTAGCTTATTTTCCAGTACGAACCCCATTTAGGACCCCCCTGAAAAAAAACTTCTTTCCACCGCGGATCCTTGGCAACAACGGGGTTTCCGTCAACTTATGGCTTTTTGTATCGCAAAACTAGGCCTGGCCTTCTTTTGTACCGGGGCTTGATCTGATACCCTATGACCTGAGTGTTGTACTACAGGTGAAAGTAGGGCTACCACAAAAATCCTCGCGACTGCGCTGCTGAATTCCTGGGCAGCGACGTGGTTTCAAGAGAATGCGCATCCTCAATCATAATCGAACAAAAAGCCTCAAATATTGACTTTAATGATTAGTAGCTATAGGTTGCATCCGATTGAGATAAGTCTAAGAACTCAGATACCGACCTTGTTGGGGCATCTCAGTCGTTACCAATGGCGTACTCCAGCAGTATTTGAAGATCGATTTTGCTCATGTTTGCTGCAACATATGTGAAAAACACAAGCAAATTGGTGGTTTCAAAACCCCTGAAAAATATTAGTCAGATTGGGATCATCATCCCAACTATTCAGGAAGTCGTCACAATCCATTCATGTTCCAGTCACCACCAACCAGATCACCATGATATCCACTATTTTTATCGCCATTTTCAATAGCTATGTAAGAAATTACCAGACAAGCTACCCTCTGGTAAACTATTACGTAACTATGGAAAGATCCACCATTTTATAGCTGGGTAAATCCACTATTTCTATGGCCATTTTCCAGTTCGCTATGTAAGAAATTACCAGTTACCAGATTCCCATTAACTATCATTAATCACCATTAATCACCATTAACCACCATTAACTATCATTAACCACCATAGAAAAAAATACCAGTTACCAGCTATTTGGGATGAAAACACCTTGGAAGATCCCCCAAAAGATGGGTCCTCTTCGTGACCTCTTCCTGCGACAAGGTGACGAAAAAAAATGACCTTTTGGGTGACGACCGTTTGGGGGGATCACAAAAAGCATATTTTTCCTCCATGATCACATCTCTATATATATATATATCCCTATGGATCCAAATACCTTCTTAGGAAGCGTTTGGGGTATGATTTGTGGGGTTAAGTACCTTCTCAGGAGGTGTTTGGATCCATAGGGTATGAAACGAATAATATATATATATATATGTATGTATAACATTATATCTATAACTATATATTGCTTATATATACACACTATATATTATGTACATCAAATAACATCATATGAAGATGGGTCAGAGCTC
>Ga0126342_10006109_pt1 | contig 21281 bp, 16 predicted proteins | sample Cyp1metagenome_FD_92528 | JGI IMG/M metagenome (GOLD analysis project Ga0126342, IMG submission 92528) | Coral microbial communities from Lord Howe Island, Old Settlement Bay, Australia - Cyphastrea 1 metagenome | ecosystem: Host-associated > Invertebrates > Cnidaria > Coral ...
TAAGGGGCCCTGAGAGCGTTGTTACCTTTTCGCATTGTGACCGATGGATGGGTGAAACATTGCAGCATTGAGTCCGTGCATTTGCCATTGCACTTTGTGTGTTTCATCTGACTCCGATTAGACCGCTACTTATTTGGACTCAGCTAAGTAACTCAGCGAAGCAATTAGCCGTGATGACTAACAGTTTGGGAAGTGGTCTAGATGCCACATTTAGTTTGATGATTTACCATGAATTGTATATTGAAATATATATATATATATATATTGAACATAGTGATGTTCCATGACTATATGTTGAATTACGAGAGGGTACAAGACTGGATCCATGGATCTGTGAATATCTGACATATCTTAATCTTTGGAAATGCTTAAATGAATTGGCACTCTAGATTCTTGTTTGAACATGGATGTCTCGGCAAGGTGTTGCCCGGTTGCCCCCACCACGTATGTCATGAGGTGTTTTTACTCCCAAGTAATCTACTTAAAAACTAACTCAGCCAGGTATGGGGCACCGGGCACTACATAGATGTGTTTTTTTCAAAAAATCATGGTCTCGGTGGGTGATCGGGGATGATCCAGCAGATTGTCATGGTATTTTTTCTTTTTTCAATGGCCATGGGATATGTGATATGCATATTTACATATATGATATCTGATATACATAGCATACATATATATATATATGCATATTTGATAGCATATTTATATCATAACATATATACATATATGATATTGATTTATGCTATGATACGTTGTTTTCCCTTACAGATGCAGATTTAGAGGCATCTGAATGTCCCATGCGAGAGTTTATGATCGTGTTTGAAAAGCATCCATGGTTGCCAGGTCTTGGTGGCTGAGTGGATTCTTGTTGAACTTGGCCTGTTTGTCCTTGTGGAGAGATCGGAGAATTGGGGACCCCAAAACAGAAACATCCGAATCTTACGATTTTTTTTACGATTTTTGTGCAGCGTGGCAGCTTGGGGAACCCCTGGTGTATTTTATTGTATTTTCTTCTGTGGGAAATGGGAGGGTCCCCATTTCAGAGAAACACCTTGGGGCGGTTTCCTTTGCTGGTCCTAGGCCTTCTATGGCCTTGTAAGACGTCTTTCCTCATGAACTAAATGAATCCATGAACATTCTGCTGAATCAATGATGCATTGATCCTTATATAAAGTCAGAAATGAAGTGAGTTCGCTGATGCTAGGATGGATAGATATCCTTTTGCAGCCATGGGTTCTGGCGGTGCAGCTTGAAGACGGTGCACCAAGGGAAAACCACATGAAGAACTGAAGAACTAATAAGAACTACAGTTATGGGCCCTTTACCATCCTTTACTAGTTATGAGTGGTTATGCAATATTATACATGGGGCTATCATTCCAGACATGGGGTGACTGGTGACGTGCTGACTTATAACTGGTTTTTAACTGGTAAAGGGCCACAACTGTGGCCGATCATGACGTGAACTCTGAGTGGCTGACTGTGTGTGATACATGGTCCTTTGCCTACCTGACTGTATAGGCAATATATCAGATGGTAGATATCAACGTATATAGTTAATATTGGTCAGTGACATTTAGTGACCAATTTTCAGAATACAATGGCTGTTCCCAGTAGATAATCAGGGGCTTCATGCAGATGTTCCCTTCATCCCAATTTCGGAATGAACACCCTGCACCCAGCAGCATGCGGACGGACTTCAATCAAACAGCCCAGCACGGCCAGCACGTCGGTCTGTGGATTTGTGAGGTACATGAGTTGAAATTTGCAGGGGGGATCAGTGGTAGCAGGTCAGGGTAAGGTCACACTTGGTATCTATATTAGCCCGACGTTAAAATCACGAAATACTGAACCGTGGATTCTTTTGTTTTCCTTGGTATTCTCAATTCTTAGCTGCCAGCCTTTGCAAGTACCATCCGGTAATCAAATTCACATAAAACATATCCACACAAGTATATATTTCCATTCACTTCAGAGATTTTCTGGCCAGCCATGTTTGATTTCAATATTCAACCCAGTGCCTTTCCAAGAAAAATGCTTGGATTCAGACCAAAAACGAACCAACTGCTGAGCTGCTGTAAATCGCATGGAGGCCCTGCTTGGGCCACGCTCAATGATGGCACCATGTTTACCAACGCTGAATCCGCGGAAAAATGACGTCCGGAGGATGTGGGAGTTTCAAGTCCAAGGTAGAGCTGGGCTACCGGGAAGCATCGGGAAGCCCATGGTACGGTACCACCAGCAGCCACAGAAGAATCTGGCTTTCCATGGCTTTCCTCATCCCCGATTTTCTGGCGGCGACATAGGCTAGCGATGGTGTTTTCCCATGTTTTCCCTTGAGGGAATTGCTGGCAGCTGTGATAGGTTTTTGATGTGCCATGATCAAACATGGACCCGCTCCAGCTTGGCACCTGACAAGTTCGCATCAAAGATGACTGGCATGATCCTCAATGAAAGCTTGAATAAACATGAAGAAACCATGCAATACCCGAAAGTAACTTCGATTGTGGACCCATGGGAATCCCTCTCAAATTGGGCTGCCAAGTGGGGCCTTTACCAAGATATACGAAGATGATCCTTCATTGACCCAGAAATTCCAGCACTAATGGCGTGAAAAACTCGTGAGCTCCATGGCGGAACACCAGACTGGTGGAGGCGGTGGAGGGTAGGTTGGTTAACGGATGGCTAACGCTTAGTGGTTTCAGTCTCGCATTTGCAACCTGGCAACAACAGTTCTTTGAATACGGTGTGTTTGCCAAGAAAAGTGTGAAAGTGCTGGGACGGGCACAACCTAGTTTACCACCTCCTCAAAACTGGACTATCATACAGATTGTTCACGTATGGTAGATTAGGGCCAAGTGATGTTATTGTTGGGGGGGTGTAAGGGTAAGAATGAGAGGAAACCATGTGCTATATATTGCTGAATAATTACCACTTTTTGATCGACTTTTTGCAGCATGTACTACTTGTAAATGAAGGGCGCTTCATGTAAAGAACAGGCTATAAAAAAGCAGGAGATAAGAATCGAAACAAATCCAAAAATGGGGAAGTCCGCTGACGCAGAGCGCGGACGCAGGGGAGGACAAAACACGTCGTGAACGTGAGGTGTCGGATGGGAACTTGATCATCACTGGATGAGATCCGGCGGGAGGGTCGGGGAGGAAAAAACAAAAACCATAGGTTTAGAATGGTTTAGAGTTTAGAACCTCACTTTCCATCATTTTCCCAACTAAGCTGGCTCTTTTGGGAATATCCATTTTCAGACGAACCCATTTGATCTTGATGATGTTTGATGATGTTTGAGTATTTCGACCCACAGTTTCTTTGGACATGCCATTGGGTTTGCACCATGGGTTTCCACTGCTTCGGCCAAGCTTGTGGGACTTCCCAATAGGGGTACGGTACTTCCCAAATGTTGGCACATTGGTGATAATCGGGCATCAAAATGGTGCACCCTTAAAATAAAAAGCCTAGGGGCTTATTCATTCAGGGTTGGGCATTCGTGACTAGGCCTGGGGACATCTATTGGCTCGCTTGGCGCAGCTGCTCCTGGGCTGGTTGAGATGTGGTGTACACCGGAGGCCATGGGAGAAAAACCGAAGATGATTTGGTGAAAGAAAAACATGTTGTGTTCAAACAAATTTAAGTTGATGATCCCCAATGACTATAACTATAACTAATAACATCTAATAACCATATGTCCCAAGGAAATGTTAATATGCGTTAATATGGTTTCACACATATTTGTTGGTCTTTTCAATCTTGGAAATGGGATGATTCAACAATCCCCTCTGTATTTTCCACGGGGACCAACCACCAGAATCCCTTCACGGCCCAGCCGTGATGTGCCCGCCATTGGGTGGATTTCACTTGTCAGATTCGAACGTTTCGCAGATGGAGAACCCGTTGTGTTCTGAACCATGCAAATTCCCAGTGTTCGGCACCATTTGGGGCCTGACTTTCATGTCACTCACACATTTAGGCGTGGCCTGGAGAAAGTACAGAAAGTCTTGGAGGTGATGGAAAGCTGGTGACAGCTGGTGCTGGCCCAAAATTGGCAATCTTAATCTTAACAGGGGAATATTGATATAGGGGTTTCCCAAGTCATGGGGGTGCCCCCAAATCATCAGGGTCATGGATGACCATGACTTAGTATTGAAACCTATGGTGACTTGGGGTAACCCCATATTTTAGGAAAGCTCCATATGATGATGATAAATCATGGGGGTTGGGATCCAAACTTTGAGAACACAATGTATTCTGCTTGCAGCTCCCGATTTTGACTGTTTTAACGACCTCAAATGATTTCACCGATGATGGTCACTATTTGGAGAGCCATCACCACATCACGACATCCTTTGAGCCCAGTCCACTATATATAGGCGCTTGCAGACCCCTTAGCTATACATGGTGTGCTATAAAACAGCGTGCAACCTGACCTAGGAGAAGCATTCCGAATTGCAGGGAGGCTCAACTTTTCATCTCTTGATCAACATTAGTCAACTGTTTTGTCATTTTCAGGATTGACCATCCATTGGTGCAACCAATTTGCTTCTCGTGCAACCAAAAATACAACAGCATTTGCTTGACCAAGGGCCAGTTCACCTCGCTTATCAGAGCATGCTTCGTAAAACTGAGCCGCAAAATAGAGTCTTAGTTTTCACCAACCATTTTGCAGCCTTATATATATATTATGTATGTATATAGTATCAATAGCATATTGGATCATGTTGGATCACTAACCGCACTAACCAAACTTAATGTCATATTGGATTATATAATTTAAGCTATATTATGTTACTATGGTTGGTTTGGTTTCCTCAGCTTGGTCTAAGTATTCCTATCAGGAGCCATTGGCTGCCAGGATTCTTTGGCTGTCACAAGGCCACAGAAAGATCGGTAGTTTCCATGCGGTCCAATGCATAGATCACTTGGATGCCACTTTCATTCCTAGCTCAGTCGTGGTTTGTCCAGGTAGCAGTGAACAGATGGGAAAAAATCATCAAACCACCTGGAGGTTGGAGTGACTGTTCCGAGGATGATGAATCCCCATAGATGAAAGATGATGAAAGCAAGCACTTCACTAGCTAGTAAGCCCCCATTGGCTGAGGTCACTCCATATGTCAATTGGTTAACCATATCATGAAAACACCGGTCACTAGCTGGATGCAACATCAAGATTCGACCATTTACCCAGCAGCATCTAGGACCAACCATGGTTTTTATACCTCAAGCTACCGGTACGCAGACTCCTCCAGCCATTCAACCACATTCAACCAGTTCTTGAAAAAAATTGGGTTGATGATAGTTGTACATCTTAGCTGTGGCAGCCGCATCCTATGCTGACCTTGGCCCTGCCATGGCTCTTTGTCGCCGATGCGGCAACGACGTCGTGTCGGGGGAAGGTGGCACCGGAAGGTCCCAGCTGGGATGAGGTGCGCGGCAATCTGCCCGGCAACCCAGCATGAGTTTGAGCATTTTCTTTTAAGGCTTTAGGGTGTTTGATGGTGATTAATGATGGTGATTAATGATGATTAATGATGATTAATGATGATATGGGTTTAGGAACCAGAAATGATTCTGTACATTTCTGCACGATATAATTTGCAGAGTCATTGGCAGGATTCCGAGGAGACGCACGGAAAGGTCTGTGAGTCATACGGCTTGCCTTTTTTTGTCTCCCAGCTCAATCTGACCAAGGTCCTTTTATGCTGCCATGAATTTAGCGTCTCGAAGCTCGGACTCTCTGGCGTTGTGCCTGCTTCTGTTTTTGCACCTTTTATTCCCCAAAATTTTGGGGATGATTCACACCATCGATTTGATCCAAAAGTGGTGAAGTTGGCAAAATCACCACTTTTGCTAGTTAAGCAAAAACCACTTGTCGCCAAATCCACATGATGGCCGTCGGAAACCTCCATTTTCTTGGATAATTCCAAATTTTGCTGGTCAAACCTTCGCATCCTCCACTTAGTGCCGGTGAAGAGTCCCTTTTTTCTGTCCCCTGTCAGGAGAGATTACGCTGGATGTGCAATCGCCTGTCTACTGGCAGATGCGGGAACTGTGGAAGTGCGCTCGAAGGGTTGAATGTGGGTGCCTCCCAGCTAGTAACGTGGTTACCCTTTGGTTATGACTAACATAGCTATTGAAAATGGCCATCGAAATAGTGGATTTACCCATTGAAAGTTGTGATTTTACATAGTTATGTGACAGTTTACCAGAGAGTAATCAATGTTAATAACCATGGTATAACCCACTGATTGACCCACTTTGTACATGGCTTATAATCCAATTACCAAGTGGGATGCACATCCAGTGGTTCATATTGGCTACAGGGTGGTGTACCACGTTTTTTTTTGTGGTAAGACCAATAGTTGTCTCCATCCAATGAATACGAACCACGACTGTGGGTCATGTTAAGCATTATCACAAGTAGGGGTACAGGCAGAACGGCATATCCAATAGTAAATCTCGTTTTTGGGGATGGCTTATTGTTGGGCTTGCCACATCAAGTTGGCCCCTTAACTAGTTTGATATGTCTCCTATAAACCATAGAATAGCCAAGTATGGGTTACCACCTTGTAATCACGATTTAATGTCAACCCTTTAACAACCCCTCAGGCTCTTCAATTGAATAATTGGGAAGGATCAGTCAAATATTTCAAGTAACAAATTATAAGACTATTTGGGTGGGGGTGAACCTCCAGCCAATCAACTAGTTATAGTCCGGGCTTGACATTCGCTGACACTAATTTGCAATGATTTAATCATAGCATACTATTCTAGACAACAATGCCCAGCAGAGATATTTTTTAATGGGGGGGGAGGGTGGCAGGGTATCTAAGTTCCGCCATCCTATATTGGTGATGCCCACGTTTTTGTTTGGGGGCGAGGTTGTGTTGCGGGTGTCGTATGGTTGTAGTCAATGTCATGTCAGTCATGCGTCCAACAGATTATCATACCTCCAATATCCAATAGATTCCAATAGATCGATTATTTTTATTCATGATGAATTATTCTTCTATATTTAGGCACATTTGCCGGATTCGCCACACCTTAAAATCCCCATGTGCTTGAATTTTGGCCGCTTGGCCCTCAGACGCATCGATACCAACGCCACATTGTCGGTGCGTGCCTCGTGCCCCGACAGCAGCAGAATGGTTGAGTCTATGGCCATTCGTGTTTGATTACCAGCAGTTACGGCAAAGCAGTTGACAATGGTTGATAGTGGTCAATAGTGGCTAACAACAATGGTGAATAAGGGTATGATATGGTAAAGAATGTGGGATGGTGAATAAGGGTATGATATGGTAAATAATGTGGTAGAATTGGGGATGGTGGATCCTATTGCTTTACTTAACATTATATATATACACATAATATATTTATAATGAGAATCGTGATGTTGCTTCTATCATATGTTATTTTTTTATTTCCGGGATCATTTCAGTTCTGGATCCGTGTCTAATTTGCCTGAATTGTTGAACATGGACCCTGCGAGTTGTAATGGCAGAGTTCAAATTGTGGAAGGTGCTTCATTATTCATTATGTAATTCCTGGGAGGGCGCAGTTCCAGTCGCATGTGCATATATTAGGCATCAATATATATATATATATAATAGTATTGTACAATATGTATTTGTACATAGTTATAAGGTTTACATTCCGACTTCTGGGGGTTATAAGCCCATGCTTATTTATACCGTATAAGCATGGCCTTATATACCCAATTCATATAAATCAATTGCCTCATTTCAGCTCCATGTGGTTTGGCTAAACAAAGCTGCTACGACTCAGGCAGGACCGCTCCGTGTAAGCATGGCCTTATATACCCAATTCATATAAATCAATTGCGTCATTTCAGCTCCATGTGGTTTGGCTAAACAAAGCTGCTACGACTCAGGCAGGACTGCTCCGTGGGATATGTGACTTTGCCCCATGGCACCATTTGGAGGGATAATCCCTTGGCGTTTGAAGTCTACCACGTAGCCCGGTAGCCCGGTAGGAAACCTTTGTTTTGTACAGCCATCCGTAGCCGGGTAGTGGCCACTTTGATCCAAGTTTCGCGGGCGCACCGGCGCACCGCTTGTGTTACTAGCTTCATTGACCTCTCAAAGCTACCGGTTGCAAAAACTCTCCAGCTAGAACTTGATGTGTCAAGAAGTGGGATGAACATGTCCAACCCATCACGCTGTAGACATCTGAAGCTTTAGGAAATTAATTGGCTTCATGTCGCTGAGCGCGCCATGGCTGCAAATGATGCCAAGTTGTTGTTTTGTTGGAAGCTATGCAGAGTAGTGTCGTCACTACAACCCCTGGTAATTTCTGTGATTTGGAAGTGGAACGCACAGACATTGATTTGTGGAGATGTGGGCGCAGTGGGCCCTGTTTTGAAGTTCCTGGGATCCAATTTCAGTGATAAATTGTTTGGAATCAGAGCCGACTGCTAAATGAAGCGACCCACCAAATTCCACAGGATTTTTCTCAGGCGGGGTTTCAGTACAGCAGATAGAAGAGATGGTTTCCAGGTAGCGCGACCTGTTTGTTTTGGCCGTGGTTCAACAAGCCCATGGGTCCCATTCAATACACCACTTTTGGGCAGCCAGGACCGGAGTTTTTGGCCGATTTTTGTCCAACAGGAAACCCACACATGAGTCACATGAGCCATGTGTTGATGGGTTAATTAACGGTTAATTTTATTGTTAAATAAAATATTGTTATTTTTTGTTTATTTATATATATAGGGGGTTATGCTGTCTGGTTTCTTGGGGCCTATTACAACCCATAATCGGACTATTTACTAACCAACCAGTAAAAAGGGATGGAAAAGGGGTATGTTTCCATTGCTATCATGTTTTTTTCATTTGCTATTCAGAAAAATCCAAAGCGTTTGATGGAACGGCACGAGGCACGAGTTTTTCCATGGATTTTCCCAAGTGCTGCCGAGGTATCAGCTGTATTGGATGAGCTGTTGAAACCACAAGGCGTGCCGCACAGCCGCACAGTTTCAGTTCAGCTGATGTTCGTATATCCCATTGGGACCAGACAGGTTTCAGAAGGTGAAGGATCCAAACCAATGATAATTTGTTTCATCATAATCCCTATACCGATAGAATGGTAATGCCACAGAGAAATGCATATTTTGAAGTTTCAGACACCTTCGCTGACCGTCCAAATAAATGGGATTACCCGCAATCGGTTGAGATGCTTCAGAACTGCAAGAAAACATAACCATTGTGTTTTGTTAATTGTTGGTTTATTTGTACTGATCACCATATCAGCTGCCAAAAAAAACATTCCTGGTGCTAGTTGTGGTCAGTATCACTGCCAGTGTGGCATGAGGAATGGTCCTACATTGCAGCGAGGTTCAAAGCCCCGGTTGATGGTTGTAGGGTACTACTGCCTTGAGAATGCATTGATCATAGTAGTATGTTTTTTTAAATAATGTTGGCAAATACGCAATGGACATCAATGGACTGCAATCATGATCATAGCCTTGTATATTATTAGCTGTAGGGATTTATATAACAATCATAGCATAACCATCATGGGTGTTACTACCCATAGTCGTAAGATGTCATAAGCTTATTATTTCCGAATCCCGGGCGCATTGAGATCATCCCCAGCTATCGTTGTGGATCAAAATGGTTGCATATCCAAGCACATAGATGGTTGCAAATGGTTGAAACCAAAGCGGAGCAACAAGTCTGTACTGATTTTTGGGGCTCTGACCCTGGGTCTTTCACGTTTCGAAGAAATTGACTTTGGCAATTCCGGCCTTGAAACCACTTGCACCAACCAATTTCCTTCACCCAAATCCTTGGAAGCTTAAGCAGCATGATTACGATTAATTATAAATATGGACGTATACGATCATGTGCATATATATATATATATTCATATACACAAATAACACATGCACGATACTATGATAACATCTTGAGAACGTGGCTGCTGGCTCTCCATGTCCCAATGCTGTCTGGACTACGAAGGTGTGATGATTCACGAAACCCTTCGCTACTTAGCCTCGACGCTGGATTGGCATCACGTGGCGGCTGCAGGCTCGTCACCTTCTAGTTGAATACCAGCAGTGGATTGTTCCTGATATTGTTGTGTCTTTTAAGAAATGGACGTCAAGTACCCTCTGGTAATTTAACATAGCTATTGAAAATGGCCCATTTATAGTTGATTTACCTATTAAAGGTGGTGATTTTCCATAGCTATGTTAGTTTACCAGAGGGTATATCAAGTATATCACACAACATGAACATGCCTCAAATCAACATGTTTGCCGTTTGCCCCCAGGTTGGCCCATTTTTCGCTTGCTCAGCCGTTTGGAGCCACTCGATTTCCAGGGATCGGGGAAAGACACATGGGAAATCATGGGAGCACGTTGGAATCGGAATATCACCTGATTATATCTAATTAATTAGATCATAATGAGATAGAACATGATAGAACCAGATTTTCTATCCATTGGGATCAGATTCCAGATATTTAATGGAATGGGCATCTCCAAGAATCGCTCAGGAACAACCAGTAAAACCTTTTGGGAGACCACAGCAGGTTCCGAGAAGGGGATAGAGGACTAATTGCCTATAATAAGGGTTAAAAAGCGCATACTGTACCATATGCATGCCCAAGAGCCCAAGCATATAAGTGGTTAATATATATATATATATATATAAAATGCGTGCAGGTATGACCTATCGACATGTACCATGCTAGAACACAAGGGTGCTGAAAGCAGTACATTTTCCTAAATATAGGGCTGTTGTTGAGCGCAGGCATTTGATTTCAGCCCCTTGACGCCCAAAGCCCTGGTGATTGATGAACATTTGACCCATTCAAACGAAAGACAGCAATCCTAGATCAGAACGCGTTGGTTTAAGGGAGCCATGGCGCTCCCTTTCCCATTCTAAGGGCTTTATCCTCAAATATTTCCAATGTCATCACCCAAAAAAACGAAAACACCGCTGTTTATACGATGGAAATTGATAGGGCTCCCATGGACCATTGGCGTCCCCAGGTACTTCGCGTACCTCGAAATGGGCTCGGCGAATCCCTTGAACGAACAGCTCAAAGGCACCTGGTCCTATGTACCCTGGCGGCATCTCACGAATTCTCTCCTCGTGGGAGGTTGAACCAAATCGTTTGGATACCATGCTGTTGCTATCACTTGGTATCCGCACACCTTCTTGTTGATCCTGCTTTTTCAGGGTTATGATTTCGTCATTTTCTCATTTTCTGAGGTCACATCCCATTTTTCGGAGCCAGGAATCAGCACATATTGTCCAATGACTACGGGATGTTTTTCGTTGTTTCCTGGACCAAATCATGGGAGATTCCCTCCATATTTGTGCTAGCTTCCTGCTGGATTTGGGCAGATTTTTCTGCGACTTGTAGCAAAGTCACCACTAGGTCAATGTAAATGATCAGTGAGGGGAACCATCCCAAAATGTTTTTTCTATCCAGTTTTTGGCATGGTGTTGTCTCGACAACAAGGGCACCCCACCCACTGGCTACTCATTACTTCATATGATTTCCCCATTATAATTGCACCCAAGAAAATATCAAATTGATGATACAATAAATCATGTAACATAACCCTCCCTTAAATCCCAGCGATTGTTTGGCTTGGCTGAATTCCATGTTTCTGAGGACTAATTCCTATGTTTCAATCCTAGGTTCATGCCAAAGTTACACGGTATATTTTCCAACCAGTTCAGGGATAGTCAACCCCCCATTTTCCATGAAGGTGTTACTCTCTGGTAAGTTAACATAGCTATGGAAAATTGCCAACCTATAGTTGATTATGATGATTTTCCTCTTGAAAAAAAATGATTCTCCATAGGTACGTTAAATTATCAGAGGGTATATACCCAGTATATAGATTCGGGACTCCCATTCAGGATGCTGGGATGACCATGCACCATTTCCTATCCCTATGTTTTGGTGACGCCCCGTCCCCATTCTGGTTTCTCTTTGGATTTAGCGTATAGATTCCCACATGCCTCCTGTCCCAGTGTGTTTCCATAGGGTAATATTCCCATTTCATATCCCCATTGTTGGTTACATATTCCTCTTATGTACCTCTACATGCTTGTTCCTGTTAACATACGTTCCCATGTCGTTTACATTCCCAGTATTGTTGGTGTCAGTTTTCTCCCATGTCATGTCCATGGTTTGTTAAGTATTCAATATTCACATTATTATATCATATATCAATTATATCCCTATGATAGTTTGTTTTTCCTTTTTGTTCCCATATGGTGTATAGTTAAGTTTGCTGCTTTATAATTCCCATGTCATATCCCCATCTTACAGTTTCATCTTTCCATAAAACATCCCAAACAAATGTTGGGTTGATATTATCCATCATTCTTGGGATATATTTTTTTAAACTTCTCACATTCCCATGGAATATCCATCCCGACCATGGCACAGACCTCCCTAAGGAGACCCCTTACCTCGACACCGTGGAGCAGCAACTGCGCGCCAACGCGCCCGTGCCAGCGGCCGCGGCTGGGCTGAAATAGATTCCATTTGGTGATTTTCCATTTGTTGAATTTCCAGACAGTATCAACTATATACTGGTTGGTGGTTTGGAACATTTTTTATTTTCCATAATGTATGGGATAATCCTTCCCATTGACAAACATTTTTCAGAGGGGTTGAAACCACCAACCAGTATAGGATTTGTATGGATTTGATGAGTTTAATGGGATTGAATGGGATTACATGGTGGCTACCCACGATGATTGCCTCAGGGTAAACGACGGTCATAGACGTTCATAGACGCCGTTTGGAACATGATCTCCAAATGGAAGGGCATATCAACCATATGGGGATATAATAGGATAAAACCAACAATTAGAGGGATATTGTATGGGAATATGACACCAAAAATGTAACATGGAGATATGAAATGGGAATATCAACCATATGGCGACATATTTCTTATAGCGAAATCTCAATGAATACCCTGGGGCAACATGTGGAGAATCACCATGAAAATGGGTTTTATTGATCCATAAATGGGCCATGGCTTCCACATCGTAAACGTTTACCCTAAGGGATCGGTAGGGTCATGTTGAAACATCCCCGCAGAAGCGATCAACCTGAGGCGTCCAGCTTGGTTTTGTCGTATGGTGAGTTCTATTCACCCCTTGGGCGCGCCTTAGCTCTGCTGTCCCTGGCAGATGTCTTGCGCCCGGGGCACAGCATGAGCCGCGCACAGGTGGGAGAACGAGTGCCTTGGTGAAGCGACTGGGGCCAGGGGGGTCGGCCATTTTTCGGATGAGGTTTGGTTGAGTCATGTTTTCTTCTATCAAAAAATGGGTTTCTGCCCTGACGCACGGAGAATTCAACCATATTGGGGATGGTCAAAAAGTAGTGATTTCAATGCGAACGAGGGAATGGACGAGAACTTAACAGCTATTTTGGTGGTGAGAACTTTACTGAATGACGGGGTTTTGATCGCACATACAACTTTTTTGGGCAATTTCCGGCCAGTAAAATTACTGTTTCTTTTGCGTCGTTCCAGCAGCTGGGGGTAGAAACTCTAGTTACTATTTTGTATACCGATACCCATTTTGGATCCCTCAGATTAAAAGTATCAGCAACGTTTGCAGCTATCATTACTTGCCAGCGCTTCAGTTCGATTCCCAGCGATCTGGCTAAATTTGCCAAGAGCTTGCTTTAGTGATGTGAAGGAGGAACAAAGATGTGTTGCGAGATATGTGTATGGCTTTAAATTCCGCCAACGTCACTTAGCTGCTGTTGAGCTGCGAGCTGTTCCATTTCAAACCCGGTCGGCTCTAAGGAAAGGTTGATCAGACGCGCTGTCTATTTGTTGGGTGAACTCGGGCAGCAGCCGATCACATGCGTTGAGCGTTGATTGTTGGGCGTGCTGTGAAAAATATTGAAAGATCATTTGGGTCCTCACTTACCATGCTTGGGTGCTTCCCTATTATACCTTGAGGATCCTTGAAGGACTCATTTTGCTGGTCGTTGGAACTGTTTGAACCATTAACCATTCGCTCCTTTTCAACCATAGACAAGGGATAATGATCCAATGATCCCCAATGATGAGCATATTCTTCAGGGGGTGCTCAACGGCAAATCAGCTGTTCAGTAGATAATCCAGATTCAGGCTTGGTAAGAAGGTATGACGTGGCTTGAAGCACAGGCGGTTTCAGGAGCCATGCCAAAGGTTTTGGCAAGCGGTTGTTCCAACATGAACTGGGTGAGCATTGTACGTTTGAGACAAGTTCCGTGGAACCACGGATTGCCTCACCAGCTCAGAAACCAAAGCTGTATATAAAAGGGTAACAAAAGCATACGGTAAACATGTTCAATCACCGCCACAATCAAGATCTCCATTGGAGGAACCATCATCCATCCGCACAATCAAACCATCATTCAGGACAATATCAATGTCGTCATCGTTTCTTTGATATAATTGTCCTATTCACCCATCTCCTCCTCCTCCTCCTCCTCCTCCTCCTCCTCCTCCTCCTTATCATCAACATCATCATCATCATCATCATCATCATTATCACCATTATCCTCGTCATCGTCATCATCATTATCCTCGTCATCGCCGCCGTCATCGTCGTCGTCGTCGTCATCATCATCATCATCATCGTCATCATCATCATCATCACCATCATCATCATCATCATCCTCATGTTCATCCTTATCCTATCTCGTCCTTATCTTCCTTATCCTCATCGTCATGGTCATTGTTTTGTCAAGTTGTCACATGGTCAAATTTTCAGAGTCATCATCGCAATGACCACTACCATCACCGACCCCAACAATCTGAACATTCATGGCTACATCGACTTCTATTTCACGCAACAAAGACCCACCATGCTAGGACCATTTCTTAAACGCCAAGTACCCGCCTTTCGTGGCGCTCTCTTCGCGTTGGCCCATCTTTCAAATGGCTGACAGATTGGCTTGCGAGGCAGGCTTTCAACTGGTGGGTGATTTCAGATGCTATAGTAATTAAGCCCCGCAAAGATGCAGAAAAGGATGAGTTTACCATTATTCCAGACTTGTATTCAACTTCAAAGTTTTTTGTTTTGGAATACCGGATGCCCCAAAATCCGGAATCATCATTCTCCCCGATGACAATTTTGGAGACTTTTGGGGGATGCCAGCACCAAACTTCCTGGAAAATGGGCCTTCATCTCCCAAAATATGGTAGTTTTGAATGTTTTGATAGATATCGGTGGTTTTGTCAGCCAGGGATTAGCTGTTTGGATTGAAATTCCCCAAAGAAAAAGGGAATGTAACTCGCTATGCAGGTAACTATTGGGTGATATTGGTCAGTCGATCTGAGTAAACCACCATGTTGCTTGTCTACAATTTTGGTCTTTGTGATGATGATTCTTATATATTGTTTTTCTTTCTATTGCCAATACGTGCTGATCATATATCATATACATAGGATACATTCAGTGGGATAATCCGAGGGGAATCTGCAGGAAGATGAACCATGGAAATCTTGCCATTGAGAATGGGGGATGAACCATGGGTTGAACCGCGGTTCAATTTCCCCCAAACCAATTAATTAATCATTGTGTTATAGTCCATATTTTACTGATATATACTAATATTGATTACCCTTATCTAGCTGTCGTTCGGGACTTCTAAAATTCTAAAACTACATTTAACTTATCATTCTATCATTCATCATTGAATTATCGACCTAGTCAAATATGCACAATGATCGCTATGATGTCATAATCTATATTTCATTGCATATTTAGCTTAAATATGTTTCAATGATATATATATATATATGAAAGTAAATATATATTTATATATATAGGTGTATATACTATATATGTATATTGGATATTGTATATTAATATGTATAAATATAACCAAAAAAAAGAAAATATTTCCTCCCTAGGCGCAGCTTCGTTGGACTTTGCCCCGCCATGCGGCGATTCCCCGTCCCTGGATGGCGCTGCTCCCCATGGCTGAGAAGGTGCTGAACTGCCTCAATGGAGGATTTGAGAGGGAAAATCCATGGAAAATCCTTTACCCTCTGGTAGTGACTAACATAGCTATTGAAAATGACCATAGGAATAGTGGATTTACCCATTGAAAATTGTGATTTTCCATAGCTATGTGACAGTTTACCAGAGGGTAAATGGAGAAAATCTATATAATGAGAAATCATCTGGAAATGGAGGTTTTCATGGGGAAGTCATCTGTAAATTGATGTTTGAATGGGAGCATCATCTATACATGGAGGTTTTAATGGGAACATCCTCTAATTATATAATCGATGTTTTTCATGTTAAAATCAGTGAGAATCACCAAATTCAATGGAGGTTTTAGTGGGAACATCACTGGAACATTTCTAAAATGGATGTTTTAATCGGAAGAGTCATCTATGAATGGAGGTGCTTCATGAATTTAGGGATGACGGACAGTTTCCGAACTGGTATCTGGTATGTATCTGGTATAGATGCCTCATTTAGATCGATGATTTACCTATAAATCATGACCATGATATCATGATGATGTTCCATGGCAAACTGTTAAACCAGCAGGGGGTAACTGGGAAAAATATGATACACCAATCATGATCCCAAATATCCCAGACTTTGATCATTTGAGACTAGAATTAGAAGCCCTTAAGAATTATCGTATGTATCGTGGTAAAACCATGGTTTCCAGGCACGATGTTCCCTGAGATCAATCCGTTGGGAAAAACCCATGACAGTGTTATACAGTGCTCACCCTTGTATTGTCCTGTATCATGTCGACTCACCTAAAAGCATGTGATCTCTTATGATCTACCCTCCGGTAATTTAATGTAGCTATTAAAAATGACCATTATATAATAGTGGATTTTCCATTAAAAATGGTGGTTTTCAATAGCTATGTTAAATTACCAGAGGGTATTGAGATTGTTTTCCTGTCCCGGCTGATGAAGACGCAGCAGGTCTCTGATGTGGTACGCGCTTGTCGCCTGCCATACTGCAGCTTTGCTGAGAAAGACCGATTTTCATCATGAATCCTGGAAACTAAAACTCGAAGCACAAGTAAACATGGCAATTTGGAGTAGGACATGATTGGCCAAAACGCTTCTTTAAATGTTTTGTTGTTATTAGTGTTGTATTCACAGGTGCGGCTTCGGAAAATATGTCCATGGCTGCCCTGCCTCTTTTGATCCCAACCAAACCTGAATTACTGCCAAGAACATTGCCATTTCATTCCGTTGCACATAGTCACACATGATAATTGAGATTCCCAGGTTTTCAGCTTCGGCAAATATCCAGCACCTCGAGAAACTTTTTTGTTTTTAAAATCGGGGATTTGCACATCTTTGGGGCCATAGAATGGGGGTGTTGAATATTAGGATGGGACAATGCCACGATTGCCCTTGATGATTTGCCATTTTACTCTCCTGTAAACATAGGAAAGCCCGCCATGAAAGTTCATCATTTTCCTAGGTAAACTAAAGGTTTGCCATGGTTTGCCAGATGTTTGTTGTATGTTGACCCTGAAGTCCCACCATTTTCCTTTTTTTTTTCTAATCCTGTTTGGTAAACTTGCATAGCAATGGAACATGAATGAAGATGACCCACTTATAGTTTTTTTTCATCAAAATGGGAATTTCCCTTCCGCAAACTGTGAATTTACCATGGAATTTACCGGGTGCAGATCAGGATTTCACCACTCAGGTGATTTGAGTTTTCTGGAACTGGTCCTGCGCTCCGCTGCTATGGCTGGCTGGGTCCAACTTTTAGAAGTGGGGGCGAACCTTGGAGATTGTGCCCTCTGGACGGCGGCACATTTGGGGAGGCCATGGCTAGTGGGCATGGAAGAATCGGACTCCTATCTTCCTAATCAAAGAAATATGCGTAGATCTACTAAACCATGGTTCAAACATGTTAAAACCATACCTTAAGGAGTTGGGGGCATTCTGTTGAGATATGCCACTGTGATCCGATCGACATTTCAGGCCGATTTCGGTGACGATTTTTTTTGGAAGCAATGGTCATCACATCAGCTTTAAATGAAAGTGGGGAAATTCAATGTTTAACTGGTTGGTGGTTTGGAACATTTTTTATTTTTCCATAGATTGGGAATAATAATCCCAACTGACTATAATTCAGAGGGGTTGAGACCACCAACCAGATGATTAGTCTACTTGAGACCACCAACCAGATGATTAGTCTACAATCCCATTCCCCGATTTTAGATATCACCACAATGCCCTTCGAAATGAATTGATCCAGTACTAAGCCATGGTTTGAAATAGAGGTATTCGATATGAGGTGGAAAGGAGCTAGAAAATCCACCACATATATCTCACACACACATTATATATATGTAAATGTGTGTATATTTATATATATATTTATATAGTTGGTTTAAATCACAAATATATATATATATGGTATCCTCTTTTTAGTTTTTTATATGGAAGATCTATTCTGTTTTCATCTGAAAAACCACCGGCTTTCCACGGGAGGCGCCTCCATGGTGCCGTGGCTGTGGAGCCACTACCAGAGGTGGCCTCATCGTTGCAGAGGAGCGTGCAGATGAATGGCTGGGAGCACAAGTTCCAGGCAGATTTCGCTGTGGACCTTCCAAAAGTTGGAGATTTACCGGAGAAAATATGAAACAAATCAGATTTAGAAGGTAAAGCCAGGAAAAGTTGGGATGAAACCAATACAATCCGAATACCTCAAAACTGACAACGAAAACTTGAAACCAGCCGTTCCACCCGGGATTTATGTGACAGCATGTGCAACTCAACATCATGTATATATATATATATTTAAATATTATATATATTTAAATATTATATATATATGTATTTATTATATCTATCTATCATATATATATATATATATATTATGTGTGTGTTTGACACGGGATTGACTAAGAGTAAACTAGTTTTTTCAAAAACGAAGCGGAAGATCAACCAACAAAAGAATGGGGATTTAACATGTTTCGATGGCCAACGGATTGCCACTGATGTGGACCTAACCAGGCAAGAACATGTCCAACAAGAGGATCAAGAAGAATGCATGTACCCAGACACTGCATGAAAAAAAGGGTACCAGCTTTAGTGGTGTTGATTCTCCGGCCATTTCGCAAGTGGTGAACTCCCTGTCGCGGGGCCTTGGAGGTGATTCAAGCATTTGCTGGTGCGAGAAGTGGCTGGGGCCGTATGCATTTCCTGGGCCTTGCGGATGGAAATCCGTACGCCAGTGCTTCAGTGTGCTGGCCGCAGGGAGTGGGCGTTAGTATCCCAAGGATATCCAACGATACTGGCCTTGACAAGAGGTGGTGCCATGTGATGCCATTTGCTAAGTTGGTTTTAAGTAGGGTTTATGATGGGTTTATGGTGTATCTATTTGAAGTAACTTGTAAAACGAAGGGCATCACATTGATTCAGGCCGAAGAATTGTACCACCCAAATCCATCATTTGATGGACATTCTAGCCACTGTGATCTTTCATTTGTTTGGATGCGAGCCCACCAGTGTCATGATTAGCTGTGCTCTCGCTAGACGTATTTATTTGACAAAAGCAACGCCACGTTTCTTCACCTTGGATAGCCACTATTCCTTGCCATTTCGCCAAAAACTCCTTGAACATCCATGACTTTTTGAGAACTTGCCTTCCATCCGCGTGTGGGCCGAGGCGGTTGCCCCCAGCGGTGCCACCATCCCTTCGGTCGCTGCGCGCACGGTCACGGTGTCGCATCTCTCGCGGCTCATGGAGAAGAAACGATCTGCCAAGATACTGAAGATCTACGCCTATGGCGACCTCCGGGACCAGGGCAGGGGACACTTCTGGTCTAAAGATGATGTCAAAAGTTGGATGTTTAGAAGTTCATGGGAGGTTAATGGGAGTTTATGGCTTTATGGATTTAAATGCAGCCACAATCAATAGCTGGAAAAGAGTAGCCCATTGGGGGATGGTCATACCAGTAGGAAGGAATTAAATGCTGGCCAACAGCGGATTCGAATGGTGGACCATCTAACAAAAGTTTACCATCATAAATCATGCTTGGCCTGGGCAAACGGAGCTTTATAGCTGCGAAAATCAACGAACTAAATGATTAAATGGATGTTTTTTTTCAGCCATGGAGCTGATTGGCGGAGGGTAACCAAGAAATATGGGGAATTGAGCCAATTCCTAAGATTAACTCAGTTACTAACCGCTTTGTCATTTACAATGGGATTAACTAAGTTCTCCTTATCAGTTATGGGTATCTAACTCAGTAAACTAACATAGATGTGGAAAATCCATTCTTCCCTAAGAAAATGATGTACAAATCATGGCTTTTTCCACATCTATGTAGAATCCACAGGAGGGTCACTTATGATAAAATCATGTTGCATGCTTATTAACCCATCTATTTTTATTATTCAATATCACCATCGATCCTCATTGGGCCAGCTTAAAAAAGACATAATGATATCTTATTAACCTCAGCTTAAATATCCCATTGATTAACTCAGTTAAGGATTTCCTACAGGACGTTGTACTGGGCGCCCGTGGCGCCTTGCACCGCGCTGATGCGCTTTGGCTGGCCTTCGCTGCTGGGCAGTTGAAACGCCCCGGGGCAGCTGCAGTGGCTCGGCTCGGCTGGAAGATGGGAAAGTCATTGGGATGTATGTAACAGGAATAGGACAATAGGAATACCCATGATGGACTATGGCTATGATTTAGTTATATATGGAATATATGGGGTATTCCTATATATTACCCGGTAATTTCACAGCATTAGTTTGCTATGGACTATGGCCCTTTTTGAAATGGATGATCAAAATAATGATTGGTAATTTCACGGTTTGCATTAGTTTGCTATGGGCCATGGCCCTTTTTGACATAGATGATAATAATTTAAATGATTTATACAGTACCTATTTCAATATGGTGACGTTCTATAGTTTTGTTGAATCAGCGGAGGGAAAATCACGTCAAATCCTGACCAAAGTTGTTTGAAAGATTTTAGGGGGTGAAATCCGATTTGGGTTTGTTCATGGATCAATTTGGTCGTTTAGTTTAGTTGTGACATCACTTTTTTTTGGTTTGTTCAGGGGTCTTTGGAGCTTTGCTTCCCACTGTCTGTGGGTACATCAGTATACCCATCTTTTGGTATTGTTATATTTCAATCACAAAGTAGAGACAAGCAAATGCTGGTGCAATCTTCTCTTATTTCTCCCGACTGCCGCCACTGATTCTGGCTTCGAGCACGGCTTGTGCCAGTTTCAGCAACACTGCACGGAGA
>Ga0126342_10006110_pt1 | contig 21280 bp, 21 predicted proteins | sample Cyp1metagenome_FD_92528 | JGI IMG/M metagenome (GOLD analysis project Ga0126342, IMG submission 92528) | Coral microbial communities from Lord Howe Island, Old Settlement Bay, Australia - Cyphastrea 1 metagenome | ecosystem: Host-associated > Invertebrates > Cnidaria > Coral ...
ACTTGGTAAACTGTATGAAATACAAATTTCACCTGAAAGGGGTCTTCGCAATTCCCTAAATTTTCCCAGCTATTTTGGCATGGAATATGTTCGGCCCTGGAATATGGGCAAGAAATTGCTAGAATAATATCCAATGGTTCAGAAAAATATTGGTCTTAGGGTAAAATGGCCGCTGTGGTTTGGGTGGGGTCAAATATCCCCAGTTGACAATCCACATGTGTCTCCAGTATGACCAAGCTGCTATGTAACATCATTCTCCTGTTTGGCCCCCATCCCCAAATACAGTGCATCATCATTTTCCTCCAGTTTTGAATGGACCCCATGTTCCCAATTGTGGACTAACCCATACCATACCTGTCCATATCTTTCCATAGTAGATTCAAAATTATAGAATTATAAGCCCTCCAAAAATTGCATGGATGAATCCGCACCAAAAATCCATGGATTCATTCACCCTCAAAATCCCAGACTTCCATGGGTTCTGTGGTGCTTTGGCCTCTTTCTGTGGCCATAGCTACCCAGGATCTACAGATTTATCAAATCCATGGAGAGGCGAAAGCAGTCACAAGGGCCATGTTCCTACAATAAAAGCCTTGTAACGACAGAGAATTTATCTATACATATAACTGGTTGGTGGTTTGGAACATGAATTTTACTTTTCCATATATTGGGAATAATAATCCCAACTGACTTTCATATTTTTCTGAGGGGTTGAAACCACCAACCAGATAACAATAAAGATAGTTTTAGCCCAGCTAGAAACCTCTTCTGACTGAGTTGTGCCATTTCCAGTTGCCATGTTTGATGACATCCCACGAAAAAAAATCCAATCCCATCATCCCATTAAATCCCATGAATCATCTTCAGATTCGTCAGATTTTATCCCATATTATCCAATGAAATCCCATGAAATCACCATTATGAAGCATGGTTATCATGGGATTTCATAGGATAATTACCATTAATGGATATAACTATCCCATTTTAATAGGGATGGTTGACATTAAGGATGATTTTATCCCATTAATCCAATCCCATCAACTATGAACTCCCATGAATTCTGAGGTCATGGGTTTTCCAGGTCCCCCACAGGCCTGCTGTCGCCAGGCGCGGCCTTGGATTTTTCCGGGCCGCCGGCCCATCTTCATCAGTGCACGCGTCCATCCGGGGGAGACCCCGGCCAGCTACATGCTTGAAGGTGCTGCTTTTTGAACGTGGCTTTTATCCAACCTGGCTGGGGGAAGAGTTTAGTTAGTTACACTCTGGTTATTTAACATAGCCATGGAAAATCACTATGTTAATAGGTAAACCATCTATAAATGGGCCATTTTCCATGGCTATGTTAAATAACCAAAGGGTAGTTTAATTCTAGCAAACAACTGATAGATTGCAAGCTGGTTTTGCTTGATTCTTTTGAGACATTTAGGGAAATGATTCACCGGTAACTGAATCCGAAAGCAATCAAGTTGGCATCATTTGTCCATTTAGTCCCCTTTCTCGAAAAACTCAATTAGACTCTGGATCAAAACTTGAATCTTAAGAACAAAACCTGAGATTTTGATCACAGTTTGGGTCAACCGATGATCAACATTTGGATCTCCAAGCATTCCAAGGGATTTGCATTCAATCCCTGGAGGTCTCTTGGAATTTCTTGCCTCTGACTGCGCCGCAGCCAAAGAGATGCTGCGCCGCTACGTTTTTTTCGTGGTGCCCGTGCTGAACCCTGACGGTGGCCAGTGGGGAAAGGGGGGAAGGGGGCCCAGGGCCAGGGACAAAACATGAAAAACAAATCTTCTGATGATGAGGATGATGAGGACGAGGATGATGAGGATGATGACTATAATAACGATGATGATGACTGTGAGGATGCTGATTATGATGATGAACTGGGACTGATAGTACCTGATGGCAGCTTTGCCGCGCTAATGCCGCTATTGTATTAGATCAATCATGATCCAAGATGTGGCTACGGCTCAAAATGATTGATCTTTAGAAATGGATGGTTTAAAATTCTGATTGCTGATGATGGCCAGTGGCCATTTGACTTTTTAATGGGTACAACATGGTACAACAATTTGGGCCCGCCATCCCAACGTTTCAGCAGGAGTGGCCTCCGGTCATCACCGTTTGGACCTTCGAGGAGAGAACTTGAACCGTGTCTATGGGAAGGCCACGATGCGTCGTCGCAACACCAAGGTTTACTCCAGGTTGCTCCATGAGACATAATGGGGATAGTTTGACCGTTAAAGGACCATTAAACCACCATACACAGGGTTGCTCCAAACCATAATAGATAAGACATGATAGCCACTTTTGGTATGTAATTTTCTCTGTTTACCTCGATATTGACCCAAATTGCCACCAAACGTACCTGGGGTGTCTTGATGCAATCGTCAAAGTTGTCAGATTGAAGCAAGAAGACTTCAAGATGCAACCTGCAAAGCAGAGGAGAATCGAATTCGGAGACAAGAAAAACGATAGAACATGATAGAACCAACAGATGAGGATTGAAACGATTGAAACCCTGAAATATTTGAGGCTTTTCCCCTTCCTTTCACTCCATCGCCGCAGGCGACCTTGGAACATCATCCAGCCATTTTCGCTGCCCAAGCAGCCTGCTTAAATGCGCACCAGCATCAGGCGGAAGCATGTTGGTTGTGTGGTAAACCACGGGAAACCCCAAAACCGACAGTTGTGTAAAATCAGGTGTGGTTCACTGATAGGGTTTAACATGGTTTAAATTGATATTGGCATTGGAATCTTTACAGCCCTACTTTGACCGGGCATACTGGGACGCCCTTAGCCAGTTTGGGGTAGGAAGTCAATGTATTGCAATAATAGTAGCTATGGAACAGTAACAGGTCAGGGACATTATCGCAACTGCAGCAGGACCTTCTATATTAGAGGATCTCACAAGATCTTCATACAAGACCTGCCTACCTACGAGCATCCATGAAGAACTGTCATACAAGCACCATGAAGATCTTGCAGATGCCATGTCTTAGAGTCTTAGAGGTGCTTGTATGAAAGCTCTTGGGAGGTTCTTGTATCAAGATCTTGTAAGATCCGCTACAGCAGCAGCAGATCCTTTTATGACGATCTTGTGAGCTTCTCTTACGGGTCCTGGCATGAAGATCTTGGTCAATGTTTTTTACAAGTCCTTGCGAGAAGATCTTGTGAAGATCCTAGTGGCATGCTGTCAGAGGCCTTTGCATGAAGATCTTATCATAAGGACCTGCGCAAGATCATGCAAGGATCTCCGAGAGGATGCCATCAGGATCTGCACAACATCTTCTCACAAGGATCTCGGCAAGACCTCGGTCAAGATCTTCATGTATTATGCGCCATGAAACCCTTGCAAGAGCGTCATAGAAGGACATTCCAGAGAACGCAGAAGATCTCTTTACCAGAATCCAAGAGAATCAGTTAAAAGCAGCACTGCACCACTGCGAGAGCGATCTGACACGCACAAAGTGACGAGAAGGTTGCGTATTTCAGCTTTGTGTCGAGGTCTGCGAGCCTGCGCAATCGAAATGCACACATGGACATCTCAGAAGAGGCCGTTTATGCGAGAATTTACAGTGAAAATGCCGCAGGCCAACACAGGGACAACCCTGCGGCGCTCATTTTGTGCGAGCCTGCGCAGTCGAAATGCACATGGACGCCAGAATTTACAGCAAGAATGCCGGCTATCGTAAGAACCCCTCAGTGTGGACACAATGTTTGAGAAATCATGAAACAAGCTCTTGAAACATCTTTATTCGCAGTTTAAAACATGTGAAGTGAGCAGAGTTCCCGTTCCTAATGTTTACATATGTTTACCTTTTAGCATCTTTTAACCATCAGATTCGCCGCAGGGTGGCATCCGTTTGTATTTGGATCTCCATGCGCATAGCAATCGCCGGGGCGGCTTTTTGCTGGGCGACAGTGGGACGTCCTCTGAAGCACGGCTCTATGGGTGGGCCTTGGGCAGGCGTGGGGGTGGATGGGATTCCAGGGTTCTACTAGAAATAGTGGGATAATTATGGAACCTTAATTCACAATAATACTGGGATAATAACTGGGACAATGGGAGAATATGGGATAATCATGATTGATATCAAGATCTGTAAGGGTTCCGTTTCCACTACAAGGCCCGGCCATGTGATCCCTACCATTTTGCAGTTTTCTGGAGCAATCCGGATCCAAGAGGTGGATTTTCCAGATGGAAAAAAAACAACAACCACTGCCTGGTGGCACTGGAAGGACTTCCCCAAATCAAAAGTTGGTTTAGTTTCTCCGCATCTACCTATAGTTCAATATATTCCCCGTAAATCCAACGATTATGATTGCGTTACCTTTTGGTAAACCAACAGTTTGCTATGGAAAATCACTATTCTAAGAGATAAATCATGGTACTGTAATAATTATGGTAGATCATCTATAGATTGTCCATTTCCCATAGCCATTTACTGGAGGGTATAAGTTGACCAACAGAAACCCATCCTTTGGGGGGGTATCCTCAAGTCGTAGGCAGTGCGGAATCTTCGAGTATTCGCAGAGTGACTTCAGTGAGTCGAAACGTGGCACTGGAAAGTCCTTCATGGCTACAGCGCTGCTTGGTGCGAAATGTCCAGTTTAGGGAGGTTTGAACATTACTTTGAAGTATTTTTTGATGAAACATATCCAAGAATTGGGTGATGTGAAAAATTGAGACATTTACCCAGCCATGAAAAATGAGTTGAAGTGCTGATCGAGTCTGGGATCACTGCAATAACTGAAAACAATTATCGCAAAGGACAGAACTTGAAGTACTTTAGACATGGCAATTGCTCAAGCATAATGGGAATAATTAGACGTGGCAATGCTCATCATAATTATATCTTTAAACATGGGATAATGGGGTTATTTAAAAGAGTTGCTAATCTCTCCGAGGACTGGCAATCCGCTAAGTTTCACAGTAGAGTGCCACTACATCCGAGGCGCCTTTGCAGCATTTACAGTACTCGACGTATTCCACGTTGTTCGGGCGGTTCAATGCTTGAGCTGTTTGAGTTTTGCTTTCGTCATTTGGGTATGGTAATGCTCAACAAGTAAAAACATGGAACCTGCAGATTTTGCATCATAATTTCCAATAATTTTCTCTAATAAATATCTCTGGGTGGCGTTGATTGAACATAATGTACCGGATCAGCATGGTCCCATCATTTTCCCATGAAAATTGCCATAAAAATTCAGGATAGGTAAATCATGCTATTTTTTTTCTATATCCACCAGGTTTCGCTCTCATGTTTCCATGATTTCCCTTGATTTTTCCATGATTTCCTACAATTTCCCACGATTTCCCATGATTTTCCCAAATTGTCCCACAATTTACCCAAAAGCATTGGAGCCCTTGGCCGCCGACAGGTCATCACAGTCCTTCTCCTTTCGGGCCGATGGCATGGCGCCAGATGGGTGCGAGCTGTTCCGAAGCTGAGATAGGAACTGCTGAGGAGTATACAGTAGGAATTACATGGAATTACAGTGTGGATATTTGAATAAATAAGCATATATATGCATATATAATCATATATAATTTCATATACACGTAATTGTATATATGTATAATATATATATATATGTATAATATATATATGTATAATATATATATATAATATATATATATGTATAATATATATATATATATATGTATAATATATATACACATATAATCATATAGTATATACATATTGTTTTAATATAGTTTAATAGTATATTATATCATGTTTATGTTGTGGTATATTATATTGTATTGTATTGTATTATATTATATTATATTACATTACATTATATTATGTTATATTATATTATATTATATTTTATTATATCATATTGTGGTGTGAATGTACATGTGTACATTTTAGATCATGTACTTCGATCTAATGAGATCTTCTGACATAGATCTTCATGTCATTCTGTAGCTATCGTTGCTCTTTCAAATGTCGGTGCTGTTTCTAATCTCAGAGGTATCTACCATCCTGTGCAAAAGATAGTCCAGAATTGAGCAGGGTTCAAGCCCCCTGTTGGTAATGATTATAGGCTACTATGGGTCAAAACACTACTATACTAGATTATACTATCCAATATTGGGGATGACCACAATCCATGGGGAATTCCAAGAAGCCAAGCTGCAGAGAGGAGCCAAACAGATCTGGCGGCTTTGCCAACCGAGGTTTGTTGGCACTTTTGGAGCTGGATTTTCTGGCCAAACCCAGGCGCAATGGCACCAAGCTGTGGCCATTTTTCTATTTGGCTTTCTTGGGTTCTAAAAATGGGGGATCCCCAAGTCACCATGGGTTTTAATACTAAGTCACGCTCATCCATGACTAAGTCATGGTCATCCATGACCACTGGAAACCTCCATACGGGGATGGATCAAAACCGGAGTCTGGAAGCAGCGGCGTTAGTAACGACACGTTACCACTATCACAGCAAGCACGTATACACAATATATATATAATATATATATATAATATAATATATAATATATAATATATAATATAATATATTGTATATATATATATACACACTCCTACAATATTTATAATATGATGATAACTGATGATATTGCAAATATGCCAGCGCACATAATCTAGGATATCTACTAAACATCGAAGGATATTTACTAAACATCTAACATATTTATATAATCACCTATATACATGCCTTTTTCTTAAAGAAAATTGATATAGGTGCATGGACCCCATACCAGTCTCAGCGCTTAGGCGGAGTTTGTGTCCATCGCCCTCAGTCTTCCAGTCACGGCAGCGCGAGGGACTCTGGGCCTTGCGCTGCTTGGAAGGTCGCCGAACAGGGCGAGCAGGCGGCGCAGGCGAGATACGTAAAGGCGATGGTGTCATTAAAAGCCAGTAATATCATGTACCATCTGGTTATTTAACATAGCCATGGTATAGATGGCCCATTTATAGTGGATTTTACCTATTAAAAATGGGTGGATATTTCCATGGCTATGTTAAATAACCAGAGGGTAATATCCCCCCAGATAGCCCCAGTAAGATTCCACTATGAATGTAGCATAATGTAGCTATAATATAGCAAAGCAACATGGAAACCCAATTTAATAGCCTTTGGTGAAATTAAGATAGCGAACTGGACAACCACCATTTTTGGAAGGTAAATCAAGGGAAAAGATACACATATAATCGTATATATATACATATAAATGGCCCATGTTCCATAGCTATGTTAAATTGCCGGAGTGTCGATAGAAAAGTGGGACATCTCAAAATATATTTATTCAATAACATCTATAAAAGCTCCTGGTGGCACACTTTTCGGCATCCTTTTGGGGATGGTTATACAGCAAAAGCACAAAGAAAACTATAGGAAATTATGGTAATTCATAGGATGATTCAATGATCATTGGATAAAACATGGGACATGTTTGAGATAATTATAGTAAGCCATCCTGAATCGGAAAATCATCCGAGGGCCTTTTTTTAAGGAGACCTTTAGGAGACATGAATCCCTTTATGGGTGAGGCTAATGGTTGAATCCATAAAGGGGTTCTTAATTGTCAGCTGATTTCCATGTCATTTGCTCCCCAGATTCCAAGAACTTGGTTTTGCATAATACCGAAATCTGACCAACATCGTTTTCAAATGATTTTTGAAGGGTCTTACAACCAGCACTGGATGGTTTTGGGGTTTCAAACGTCGGGCATCATCGACTCGTCGACCAATACTGTACACGACCAAAACGCTGTGTCCTGCGCATTTCGCTCAAGCTGCTGGGCTAGGCCCGTGGGGGGAACTTGCCATTTGGGGAGAAAGGACAACAGGAACCATACTTATAGATACTTATAGTATATATCAATGAACGTATATATATATATATAGTCGGGATATAGTTAATGGTTTTTGTAGACCCAATTTATATAGCATTGAGATTTCAATCAAAAAAAGGGGCTGAACTTGATAAAAGCCCAGAAAGATTGGGATTGCACAAGAATAGAAGAATATATGTGAAGAGAAATTGATAGACACATATAGACTAGAAATTGGATGAACCATGTACCATACACTTCTGGCCATTACAGCCGATTGCAACCATGCAAAACCAACCTTCGTACAAGCAACGAAAGGATCTACAGTATATATTTTGTAGACAGCGATGTTCCTGCTGGCCGAGCTTCATGGTTTTTTGTGTGGTCCCAGGGATCAACATGTCCAACGCAACGCTTGAAGTTCTATCCCAGCGCGAAATAATATCCAGTCCATTCAAAGCTTGTTTGAAAATGATGGAACAAAAAAAACCAGTCGGTGTATCATCATTTTCTCTATTATTTTTGATGACTATTTAGGGGTTCTACTACGCCACTTACAGTGACATACCCACTGGACAGTACAGTACATGGTTTTTCTCATGTTATGATCCACGTTCTGCCATGGAGTACTGGATCGGTCTCCTTTGTGCTGCCTTTGCCGCGATTGCGTTCGGAGTGCAGTATGCGCCAGTGCCTTGTTAGGTGGATCATGGTTGAAGATGGTCGATGGTGTTTGGATCTTGTTTGAAACCCAGGGGCAGAATGCGTTTCATAACCATCCGGAGCACGTTTCTGTGCGCAAGCGGCTTTAGCAGCAGCAATCCTGTGCCTTGCTGCCGAGGTGAAGAAGTATGAGATCTACGATGGCATCACCTTCCAGTGGTTTATGTGTGCTGGGATATTGATGGTTGGATTTCTATCTTCCATCATTTTTGGCGACTTTGGAATGAAGGACGCTGAAAATCACCTGACAGTTGGTTCCTTTGAACGGTCAGGGACAGGTCAAATCGCGCTCTAAGATATGGATTTGAAGACTCTAGAAGCAGGTCCAACCAATTCGTCATCTATATATATATATATAGGTATAATAATGCACTTTGATTTCTTTGTAGATTTGTGGAACTGAAATATACTGAAATGCTACTGTATCATACTGTACCAATGTATTGTTGTACACTGCGCAATGCTGAAATTGCAGGCTGATTTCAAAGTTATTTGTTGCGTAAGATGCACGAACTATCGTCCGGAAGGCCATCCTCAAGACACATTGAGACCAGCTTGGCTAACCCGGGGGGGGCTATGCACTGGTGCTGTCAACATACGCATGGTCATTCATCAACTCATCAACGACGAGTGGCCCGTGATTTTGCTCAAAGTCAAGAAAATCATCATTCGCTCAGCATGGCATCCAGTAGAAGCGAGCACAACACTCATAGAAGGACCGGACCATCAACTTTCTCAATTTGCCCTCGACAATGACGTAGTACAATGTAATACATCAAGTCATATCAAGTCCACAGATTTCTCAGACCATCTCTGCCCTTCACACCCTGACTTTGATTGACTTTGTATTCTCATGGTGCAGCTGAAATGGGCTGCAATGGCACTGGTCATTGCGTCCTTTCTGGCATGGACAGCTGGTTGGATGGAGACGGAAGAGCTGGAAGAGCTCGACCTCTCTGGTCTCGTCTCGGACATGACCACTGGATCGGGCGCTGGTCGGAGCACTGAGTGCATCTACAGCTTTCCATCTCCCACAGTGCTACGAAGTTCCAGTTTAGAGCGGATATGGTTGGAGCAGGTGGTTTCAGCATGTTTTCTTTCAACTTTCCATCCTAGATGAGATGAACTGCGATGATTACCCTGATCTTCTATGATCTTATTATATCTTATTTGCATATTTTTGTGGCCTTGGATGCCTGAAGAACTACCTTCTGTGTTTTTTTGCAGGTGGTTTCCAAGAACTGGTGCCCTATGAAGCTGGACATTTTGACTGAAGCAGAGGTCACTGCAGTCCTGAGGGCCTTCCAGAAAGGGAAGAAGTTTTCGCACCAGGACCGAGATGTGCCATGTTGTACTATTTATCCATCTTTATCCATCTTTGTCCACCCTTTATGGCGATCTTATTGAGGAAGGTTATGATATGTTGTGATAAACCCAATGTGCCAGAGCCAGGGAGGGGTTGAAAGATGTTGAAAGGCCGTTGTCAACGGCTTCCAAGCCAGAAACCCGGCATGAATGACATGTTTGAGCTTTATTGTCTGGATGCACAGGGATATATATATATATATGACGTGGAATCCTGCATTTTTTTTACTTGGAATCAGCACCACATTCAGGACCAGGAGAACAATATCAAAAATTACCTTACTTCGAGTGATCCCCATCGTGACAAATTATTTTGTCGCAGTTTCTGACATCTCATTTGGAAGTATATATATGGCATATATTTTCTGACATTCGCTTCTGGCATTCTATCTGACATTCTATTCTGACATCCGATCTGGCATTCTTTCTGGCATCTATTCTGACATTCTCTCTGACACGGGCACTGAGATCTGGAGCTCGCGGTTGAGGTCTGGCAGCGCCCACTGAGGCCCGGCAGTGCCCACTGAGCTCCGGAGCTGGCCCGGCAGTGCCCACAGAGCTCCGGAGCTGGCAGTTGCGATCCGAGGCCAAATAAGGAAGGAAGGAATGAAGGAAGGAAGGAGAAAGTACCTCTGATAAAATCTAGAGACCGTCACCTGGCAGGTTGGGAATTAACAAGCAGAATCAAGCAGATAGCAAAACAAATTGACAGACATGAAGCAAAGAAGAAACACATTGCACCACAGCGCTTAGCATATTCGTGTTGTGCTATAGCAGATTTTGTTTCTCTGGAGACTCAGGGATCCCAAATCTGCACTTTTCCCTGGAAAAGTATATTATGTAAAAAGAGACAAGAAAGAGACAAAACAAAAAAACAGAATTTAGATTCGGAGCACTCTGCCGAATCTCCTTCCTTTTTGTTATGTGTTTGCTTGTTCATTGTGGTTTGTCTTTTGGATCTTTTGGTTTGTCTTTCGTTTTTTTGCTTTTATTCATCCAATGAATGCCACATCTCAAGCAGAATGCTCAAGATTCCCGCAGGATGTGAACAAGCAAGACATCCTTTCCATTGCATTTGGTCCAACGCGGTCATTTGATATATCATCCATGTTCGTTCAGCATCACCAAGGCTTAGCCCGAGGGGCCCCAGGCCGGCGATTTCTGCTATATCTTAACTTCCACTGGTCGATCTACAGCCGTCATGGCTTTGACATGTTGAAAACCATCGCCAGTTTCGTCCCTGAAGACGTCCAAGTGGTATGTGCTCGTGTATCCAGCTGGTTCCCTGAAAAAGACACGTCTTTGGGGAAGGCCTTGAGTCGTGAAGTTCGAGAAGGGCGGATGATCGATAGCTTTACCAAGTATCTTGGATTTGCTGAATGGTGATGGTTTAATTTCCTATGTTTTCCATTCTTTTCCTAGATGATCCAATGTTTGGGGAATCGTTTATGGGCATATTTTTTGATTTTGTTTGGGACCATCTTAAACATTTTTTGAGGTATCGTGCGGTCATGCTATACATTGAAGATGGAAAGGTTGTGGCCATGCGATTGAATATTGGCACAACATCGGAAGAGTGTTTGCGGAAAGAGGCACAGCATCAATTGTGACCCTGGGAGCCGTTTCATTTAATTATTTGGAAAGGAAACTGAAGATAGCTCGCAAATCAGAATGGTGGATTTTTCAACCTCGAGGTGTCAAATTTCAACGGTTTTCTAAGCATTTGTCTGAAAATAGGGATACCCCGTTCCATCCGCTGGCTTATCAGCATCTGACCCGTTTTCTAACAGCCTATTTTTCATAACCGTTCTCAGGGTCAATCTCCCATTTTCAGACACACCAAGTCATTTTCTTGATTATATCCCCGGTCATATCCCGATTAAATATGATTAAATCACATTGAATTCCTATTTCCAGAGAGTCCAGACACACCCAGTCATATCATGGAATCGTGGTTTAATATATCCCATGGAATCGATACGTATCAAAAATATATCCCATAAAAATTGCCATACATTGATAATACATTGATATAAAGTGTGGTTGCTCCCCATTTTCAGGCACTGGCCCACCTCTCATATCAAGCTGGTAACCAAAAAACAGATGATAGATGATGATAGTCCAATCACGCTCCCATTTAAATTACCATTTAAATCCCATGAAATCCTGTGGTTGAGCCCCAAATTCACAGATCACTTGTTTTTTCCATGAAAATCCCATGCTTACAACCCCAGCAGTTCCAGGTAGGGGAGCTCTGGAATCTGCCACGGAATTTCTCAACTGGCTACGTTTCCGAAGGATCCACTGCATCCACTGGAGCGCCAGATTTTCTCAGACACAGCTGCTATGTGTAAAAGTCTCGCGGAAACTAGCTTGGGGACTCTTGGGGTTCAGTTCCAGTTAGAAGTAGATACATATATATATAATATCATTATTATTATCATTATCATTATTATTATAAATACATACGTACATAATATATGTAAATTATATGTAATAACTTATATGTAAATAACTTATATGTAAATAAATTATATGTAAATAAATTATATGTAAATAATTTATATGTAAATAAATTATATGTAAATATATGTAAATATTAAATATATGTAATATATATATATATATATATGTAAAATTGTAAATATATGTAAATATATGCAAATATATGTAAATGTATGTAATATATATGTAAATATATGTAAATATCATATATATACACACGTATATACACTGTATAATGTATGCGTAAAATTACATATACAACTTCTGGAGGTTATCACCATGATAGCTATTTATAACCCCAACTGCCCAACTCCATTGCAGGTTGCTCACGGCCGTGGCAGGGTGATTGGTTGCAACAGAAATTCACAGCTCATTGTTTTGAGGGAATCCTTACCGGAACTCCGATACAAGTATATTTGATGTAGAAACATGATGAAACATGTAAAACCTTGGTTTCCTGTAGATATTCCCGTAAAGGAATCCAATGAACAGTACTCTTTAATACTTTTCAATATGTCTAATGCGTAACTCGAATGTACAAAAGAGACGATTCATATCTATTCACTGTAGACATTGAACAACTCATTAGGTCTATGCGGGCATCTGAGTTTTAGACATGCACTCCCACAGTCCATGGAGTACAATGACCACAGCAACTCCCCCTTTCACTGCAACTCAACCGAAGGACAATGAATGTCTTCTCATCATTTTTGGCGGTGGTCTGTGGGCAACTTGGAGCACCACCGCAAGTGGTGGTAATTCTGTCAAGGCTTGTTTGTTTCGAAACAAAGGAGATAGTAAGAACAAACCATTTAAATCCATTTAACACCTTTCTGTCGTCGATTTTTCAACAAAGGAAAGGATGATTTTTTGGAAAACACTGATTCAACGTTTGATTCACAGATTCCGATGGCGTTGATGTGAGGCACTGTCCAACTATTTAGTGCTGCCACTGGTGAAACTCTTGGGCATCGGCTTGGGGTTTCTGGGCAAAAACTCGCCAAAAATCGCGATGAAATCGAGGCGGACCAGTAGGGCCAAGCACCGTGCCATTCGGAAACAGGTGGAGGTTTCCGTTTTGTCATGGTGAATCCCAATCCAAGTCATGGACCATTTTAGATCGAAACTCATGGTGACTTGGGGATCCATTTTAGGAAGCCTCTAATTTCCAGTGAACCCAGTAAAGACATTGATGAACGACAAGTTGACTTGTCCGGTAACAGTCTGAAATAAGGCTGATGTGAAAAAAATGAAACATCCACAATCTGAGGTTCTCTTTGTATCACTTTGTGAATCTTATGGTGGGCTATGTGGTGGGTCGCTTTGGCCTTTTCCAAATGGAGAGGTTACAGGGCAATTTGTTGATTTGTGCGGCTTGGCCGGAATCGGGGACGCTTCACGGACACATCCACTCCTTTGATCAAGCCTTTGTCACGGATTCATCAGCCATGTGGTATACCCAATAGTAAACCTACCATGTGGGATGGTTCTACAACTCTTTGATGGTAAAGGGGACAATTTATTGCTGTTTCTTGGTGCAGTTTCCACACTATACCGACTACACATCAATTGTGAGATTTTTTGGGCAGGATCGTCAAGAGTCGTCACCGCAACTTCTGATCAGAGGCTAATGAGAACTCAGGTGAGAGGCAAATGGGGCGAAATTTCAGGCAGACCATGAATGTGGTAAAACGGTAAAACCCAAAGTCATCATACCACATTTGCCATCATTTGCCCAATTTTCTTGGGGTGAGAATGCATATTGTACTTGGATACTTTCGAATCAATGCATTTAGTCTGAACATCGGGTAATATCCTCAACAAATCATCCCCAATCGCCATTTTCTTCAGAAGAATTTTGGTCATGATATAAAAACCATTGGATGGAATGGGGGACTGCCGACTAACAATGCCATGGTTTCAGGGATTCCGTGACCATATTCAATCATCCAGAATATCTGTGTGATTTGCAAAGTTGATTGACTCGATTCTCTACATATGGTGGTTTCCTAAAATGGGGCATCGCCAAATCACCATAGGTTTCAATACCTAAGACGACTGGATGATTTGGGGGTACCCCCATGACTTAGGAAACCAAATGAGGAAAATTCACATATCATCACCATTAAATCACCATGAAAATCCATTAAATCACCATTAAATCACCATTATCTAGAGAATCTGTTTCGCCTCTTTCAGCTTTGGGCGGATCCACGGGAGGGTCGTGTTTTTTTTCAGGACTTGGGCTGCGCCTTGATCCTGATCTCCTTTGTGGTCATGGTCTTTGTGGAAGGCCGGCTCCAGTTAGAAATCGCCGGTGGCCTTGCTGACCTGGAGTCGTTAGTCGTACTACATGTTAATGGGGATTTAATGGTGGTTTCATGGACTTTATATGATTATATCATGAAGCCCAATGAAGCACCGCTTGGATGTGCATCCTACGAATAGTGGTTTATAATGTATATATATATTATTATATTATATTATATTATATTATTTTATATTATATTATATTATATTATATATATACACTGTATACATACACTATATATATATATACAAATATAATTCAATATATAACCCCTGTTTTATCTCATATATCAGTGAGGATATTCCATTAATCTAACTGCGTTTTTCTCCCTATTTACCTATTTACTAAGTGGGATGCACCCCCAAGTGCTATGTACAAATGTCGGTTTCCTAAGTCATGGGGGTATCCGGTATCCCTATGAATGATTTGTTTATTTCATGGAAGATCAGAACATGAAAAATCAGGATGATTTGGGGGTACGCCCATGACTTAGCAGGACACCTCCAACTATATTCTTGTGATGATTAGTATGGTTACTCATTTGAAACTAGGTAGCATTGCGATTCTGAGTCATTCATATGATCATTATATACACATATGTAAAAACATGATGTGATATGTACAACAGAGGCCCCATGTCTGCAGCACCATCGAATGCTAGTGGTCACTGAAGTTGAAGCTGCATTGACTGAAGAACTTGGAAGGGTACAGCAGCAGAAGCCAACCAAATCCGCAGGTGCCTGTCACTCTTTATTTTTGCCAATACTTAATTTTGGAAAGATAAACAACTGGTTGGTGGTTAAGACATGTGTGTTTTTCCATTTGCATTTCATATATAGGTCTCCCCTCATTCTTTGACATATTTAGTCATTTGGGACACTGGATCGCTTGGGGCCAACCAGCCAAGCTCATCCCCTTGGAGGTGATGAAAAGGGAACCAGCCCACGTCAAAGCCTGGAGTTACCTCCTCCCATTTTTCCCATCGACAACCACTACCGGGTGCCTGGCTTGGGCAATGATGGAGAGCATGGGATATGCCGGATATGCCATTGTGCCAGCGCAGAAATCCTTAGTCATTTACATCTCAGATCCAATAGATAGGTAAAGTTCCCAGGATGTCCATGCAATTCTTGTGAACCTGGATGGTTCCAGTACCGTTTGGGAGTATGAATCTTGTAGGATGGTCAAACCTCTGCCACTGAAGGCTGCAAAATCATCGTCTCCCGTAGACACAACTCTGCTCAGGAGATGTACCAGCGATGGCGCCAAGGACAGTGATGTGATATGATGTGATGGTATGTTGATGTCATACTTCGCATTTATTATCGCAGAGCCCGACCTTGAGGACTCAGCCAGATTCAATACACTGCTTAGCTGCTTGCAGTGAAAAACAACTCAAATTCTCAAAACATGTTGTGTTTGCGATGTCTTGATCTTGTCACACAACTGCTGGGTAGCATTCCTCGTAGTAGCTAGTATGAGATAGTATGAGATAGTATGAGTACATCCCAGAATTCGACCATTACCCAAGACCCTCGGAAAAGCCTCCCCTGGGATTCGTAGGAGAGGCGAGGGGTGCTAGAGATTTGTTCCTTGGCGCTGAAGTTGAGTTTTTTTCAAAGCTGGAGGAAGCTTCGAAACTGCCCGAAACCGAGTAGAACACCAATTTGTGATTGGAAAGTCCCCCTTGTGTTCCATCCAATGTCTGTCCAACGCTTGCCAGAAGCGTCTCAGGCCCCAATCTTTCGTGATGGAAACTGCGTTAGCCGTTCGTTCTGCCATGTTTGGCCACGCGGCAATGGAACCCAACAGTGGCTTCGGCGGCACTGACGCTGCGGAGGCCACAAATCCAAGCTGCGGTTTCGAGATGTCTTGTTGTACGACTCGTTGTTACTGTCAGAAAATGTCAACCCTTGAAATAGAGTTGCATCCCTCAAATTCGAATCCCCAGAAACAGGTCAGTCATTTATGGTAATTTATGATTCATGATAGTATATAGAATTATAATATATTATGATAGAAATTATTATCATAAATCTATACTGAAAGGTGATCTATATTACAGTAAGTATATAATAGTATATATGATATATCAAAATTAGTATGTATATATATATATATATAATATGAAAAGTTGAAGCTAATTTTAGTCGATCCTCCCAGGCAGTTTGAAGTCGGTGGGTGGCTTCGGCTTACTGGGCACTCGATCTGAAGTGGTTCCTCTGAGGCGCGAGGATCGACTTTTTTTCACGGTGGGTGTCCCACTTTGTGGCGGTGAAAATGGGGACCACAGATTTTAGATGATTTTAAACGTTACATTTGTTCTATTTGGATGGATATTTGGTAGGTCTGGATGGTGAGACATGAGACAGAAGACATCAATTTTTGACAATGGTAGGATGCACCCCTTAAAAGTAGATGTTTATACTATGTCGAGTAGCCATCCAATTGTTGGGGTACCCATGGGTAGTGACTTGACCTATATCCAAGTTTTGTCCAACGACTCGGAAATCAGAGCCTTGAATTGACATCCACCACTTTGAGAACATAATTAGGAAAGCCAAGGGGCTTCTACAGGATCATTTAAAGGACAAGGGGCTACAGTTTTTGAGTAATCCCATCCCCCTAATATTAAACTAAATATACCCCCGTGAACCCATGGGTTTAGTATTGGATCTATGATGATCTATCAGTTTTGGTGGCCCAGTCATGCGGGTTGTTTCACATTAGGGAGGATGGGAGTAGGAACCCCTCCTTGTCAGGCCCACTGAAGACTATCCAGTCTCCAATGGGGCGGTAGCTGCTTCACCTTTCATAATGCGGAGGAACAGTGAACCCAACTTGGCAGCTTAGAGCAACAAGCGCGGATTCACATTTGGGTACTAGCCACTCATATCTAAGAATTACGGTTTCTCTGTGTTTTTGAGATCTATGAGATGTTTTTAGAGTTTGTTCATGTACGTTCGTGTGATTTCTGTGGTTTTTGGCGCTTTGAAGCACACGCAAATTGTATTCTTCCTGCATATTTTTTTAGCTCAGCGAAGAGTTGCATCCCATGAATCCGAGGCTGGACCTTTGTCGCTGCACAACGTGAATGGACAGGGGATAGATCTTTATCGCGCCTGAGCTGAAAAATATCAGGACGGTCCCAGCAAGGGCTTCGTTGCACAGATATAAACAGAATCCATGGGGATTCAATGCCCCAAAATCCTGTCTATTTTTCAGAGTCGAAACTTAATGATGGAGAGTTCCCAATGTCTCATACTGTGCATGCTGTCGCTTGACTTCACAGCTTGTGATCCTTAATCGTTCCTTGTAGCACCAACTTGAACATTCTTGCTTTCATAGTGTTTGCATACCCTCTGGTAAACTAACATAGCTATTGAAAATGGCCATTTATAGTGGATTTACCCATTAAACATGGTGATTTTCCATAGTTACGTTAAATTACCAGAGGGTATGTTATTTAACAATGTCTTTTCAGGCGATCAAAGTCATTAATAGAGTGGACTATTGTGGCTGTCGGCACAATGGCGCGAAAAGGAAGTCAGAGTCTACTTGAGATCTCCTGATCTCCGGGCATTTCAGGCCAAAGTTTGACTCCACCAATCACTGATTTGCTAAATCGTCGGGATGATATACTGTCGTGGCGGTTCAGCAATTCTGAGATCAAACTTTGACATTTGACAGTTCAGGGTTTGGCATTATTCTGCCACTAATGTGGGTAAGAATGAAAAATCTATATGCAGGTGTAGGGTTGGTGAACATCTCATTCTTCAGACATCAATGCGATTAAAACCAGATGACATCTGATAGGATGCTCCAGGCCAGAAGAGCAGCTGCAAGTTGGGACTCGTTCTATAACATACCCCCGGGACAGGAAAAAACGATGTTTAACATGACATAACATGATATAACCCACGTATAATAATAATTAGCGCTATAAGCTCAGAAGCTGGAAGAAGCAACATACTCAGCACGTCCGGTCCTGAGCTCCACTCCGAGCTCCCAGGCTCCGGTTCTGCGAAGTTCTTGGGCATCGCCACTTGACGGAGACGTGGAGGATCCCGTTGCCGAAGGACTCGTTGCGTGACAGCGGAAAATAAATCGGCCCAAAACCGCAATTAGATGCAGCCCATCGTCATTTGGGCGGGTTTATAGCACCATTTTTCTAGTTAGATCCGATCCTCCTTTTTTAGTAGTTGGATCTCCAATGTTCTCTCACCTAAACCACCCATAAATCCCCATGTTTTCTGATTCAATTCATAGTTTCCCCACGTGTCTATCACCAAAACCTTGCAATATGTCCATTGTGTTTGCATCACCTTCAACCCGCCATGTCTATGTATTTTGTTTGTTTCTGTACATGGAACATTTACCATTCCCCCATCGGTCAATCCTGAGAAACCACCCATTCCAAAAGACAACTCAAAACTAATCTTCCGACAGGGTAAGTCAGAATTGCTCCAACCGATTGTAGGTACATGATGGTACATGTAGGTACCATATTTTACCATTTGTTTCAAGGTATTTATCAAATTTACCCAGGATCAGCGATTCCACCTGAGGTACTGGCACTCTTTGCTGGGGGCCTGGCGGGTGTTCAGAGTGTGCCTTGGAAGCGACCCACTTAGTACTGTAATGTACTGTAAATGGCTACCCCCAGTAAGATTCATTGAATCTCCCCGCTGAAAATGGGATAGGGGTGGATTTGAAACCACGGATCCTAAGTGGGGCCCGGGCATCCTAGTTGGCACACGCTTGGTAGACGGCCGCGTATTTTTGTCCACTTCAGGGTGATGCGTACTTTTTTTTACAGCATTTTCTCTCTTTCTCGCTGTGCCAATAGCCCGTTTTTCACCGTCTTTATCCTCTTTATTTGCACAGGGTTGCACGTCTTTTAGAATGTGTTGAATCAGTATGGTTGGGTGGGGTTGGGGTGGTAATAACATGTAATAACGTTTTATCGCTTGTAATGTTGTTCACAGACTTTTGATACTACGTTGTAAACTTTCTGTGCAATGTCCAACACGCTCTTGGTGCCACGTTATGGGCTTTCTTTGCAATGTCCGCTCTTGGGGCTATGTTAAGCTTCTTTCTGAAGTACTTCCAGCCCGGTTGAAGCGGGCTAGACAGCAGTGCGAACGGTTCAGGGAAATTCGTGTCTTAGACACGGGAAAAAAACAAAAAGCCAAAGACAAAAGCGAAAAAATACCCAAAAAGAAAGAGAAAAGACAAAATGAATTGGCAAAAGCCGAATACAAATTCGCATAGCTATGCTGATAATTATGCGACTTGCAGTGACTTGCATGAAAGAAGCGCGCAAAACGAAAGAGAGCAAAAGAACTCGACCCGGGCGGTCGGCTCTAAATACCTTTTGGTTCACGCTGCTGCTGTGGCTGTGCTGCGCTGTATGCCCTACCGTTCACAACACCTGAGGAATGTCACCATTTGGTGATACTAGGCACTACAAAACTTCATCATCATCATCATCATCATCATCATTCCTCACCATCATCATCAGCATTTGCATCATGCTTCTTCTTCCGTTTATTCCTCTTCTTCTTCTTCTTCTTCTTCTTCCTCTTTTTGGCCATCCTCTTCCTCATCAGCCTCATCCTCCTCATTATCCTCATCGTCAACAGCACAATCATCATCAGCAGCATCATCAAGTTTCTTCTATTTTTCTTCAGCATATTTATTCTTCTTCTTCGCCGCCAACACCATCATCATCATCGTCATCGTCATCGTCATCGTCGTCATCATCATCATCATCACCATCGTCATCCTCCTCCTCCTCATCATCATCACCATTCTTAGCGTCACCATCATCATCATCATCAGCATCATCTTCAGATCATCCTGATCATGATCAGCATCCTCCTCATTATCATCATGCTTCTTCCTTGCTGTCATCAGCTTCATCATCAGCACCACCATCATCATCATCATCAGCAGCTTCCATACCACCACCATCAGCATTATCATCATGAGTGTTCTTCTTCTTCTTTTTCTTTGCCGTTTTCCTCATCCTCATCCTCATCATCATCATCATCATTATCATCCTTATCATCATCATCATCACCATCATCATCATCATCATTGTCGTCCTCATCATCATTATCATCATCATCATCATCATCATTCATAATAAACCCTAAAGGTGTCGTGGCTCTTCTTACATCAAGTGCAACAAGGTATAAACCCTAAAGGTGTCGCGGCTCTTCTTACATCAAGTGCAACAAGATACAAACTCTAAAGGTGTCATGGCTCTCCTTTCATTAAGTGCACCAAGATATAAACCTGAAAGGTGTCGTGGCTCTTATTACATCAAGCTCAACAACAAATAAACCCTAAAGGTGTCGTGGCTCTTCTTACATCAAGTGCAACAAGATATAAACCTAAAGGTGTCGTGGCTCTCCTTACATTAAGTGCAACAAGATATAAACCCTAAAGGTGTCGTGGCTCTTCTTACATCAAGTGCAACAAAATTTGTCTCTTCTAACATCAAGTGCAACAAGATATAAACCCTAAAGGTGTCGTGGCTCTTACTACATCAAGTGCAACAA